>JACKQG010002372.1_pt1 | contig 22891 bp, 23 predicted proteins | sample 8237621 | NCBI WGS metagenome assembly JACKQG01 (sample SAMN15677084, study PRJNA649215) | marine metagenome | biome: marine; feature: Black Sea; material: saline water; isolation source: suspended particulate matter (SPM) from the Black Sea western gyre | collected 2013-06-09/2013-06-10 | depth... | reverse complement strand
GGGGATTAGCCTCAAAGAGTGAGGACGGGGGGATCTGCGGGGCCTGCGGGGTAGAAAATTTGGGGTGGGGTTTTGTCGGAGCGCGCCCGGGGGGGAAGCCGCCGGGATTTTTCGAAAAACAAGTTGGAGTGCCGTTTCAGCAAGCCACGCCCCTGAGCGGCGGTCGTGGTCGATCCGCACTGGTTCCAAAGAACGCGCCCCCGCCGGTCACTGGACATGACAGACTCGAATTCGGCGATTGATTTCGCATTCTGTTGTATGTGGACGCGCATGACCGACCCGTAGCCGGCGACCAAGGCAAAAATCGCCTTTACGGCAGTTGCGTTTCCAGGAATCCTGCGCCGAAATTCTGGCCGGTCATCGGTATTGAGATTGTTGATGAAAACGGTTCCCACGCCTTTGACCCGGCCGGTCTCAAGGTCTTTTTCCAGTTCTTTCAGGAATGCCTTAACGACAGGATTTTCGGCATCCGCAATGGCCCTGTTTCCACCCAGCTTGAACGCGTGGTTCAGTTCCGATTGACCGGCAAAAGGAATAAAACGTTCGCCCAGTTCCCGTGAAAAGGTTTCCCAGACGTCGCGGCGGCCTTCCATATTATTTGGCCACGTCACAACGCCGCCGCCGGCCCATTGCACGCCATTGCGGTCCATTTCTGTCAGCGCCTGTGAAGGTGAGATCGTGAGGTCAGGGTGCAGATGCAGATCAGCTAGGGAAATTGTTGAAGCAATCCTGGCACTGTCCGGGTTAACTTTCGCCCGCATGATGCGTTTTTTATCCAGGGGTTTCAGGCAGTTGTAGCCCTTCCAAGAGGGTCCGGTTTTCCGCCACAAATGGACTCGTGTCGGCGCCGAAAACGTTTTGGCGACGCCTTCAGGCAGCCGGTGAGCCCCCCCCATACCCATAATCGAGGCTTGTTCCAAAGTTTCCCGTGGCCCGGCATCTGCGACAGAAACCCTTGAACCGCTAAACGCCGAAACTACTAACACGGACAACAAAAGTGTGGATGTTAATTTGTTCACCGCCGCCCTCGATTTCAAATTTTCCCCAAGAACGAAGGAAGGATGGTATCACTATTCGAACTCAAAAAGAAAAAATTGAGGCCGCCAACATATTCATAGGCCAAAAATTCTGAAACTTAGATCTTTTCGAAACGTTGACTTGAGGAAACTCACCCATTCGAGGAAAACGCTACAATCTCTTTCACTCTACCAACCTTAGTACCACATGAATGAATGTAGGGGCATGAATTTGATGTTGTTCTTAATATCTTTAAATGTCCGCTTTTGGCTATAAGCGGACTCTTTACGACACCCTGAATTAGGTCCGCTTTGCCCCCGAAAGCGGAGATTGGCTGCATACAAGAACCGGCCCGAACAGGCTTTCCCGTCGTAATCGATTCCAACGTAAAATCGGCATCGTCCGCCTGGGCGGGTCAAAGCAGGTTTCGTGACGGAGGACTTGGTCAGCGGCGGGTCGCTACGACTTTTTGGTAGAGACCGCCAAAAAACGTTTCTTTCGACCAGGTGAAGGCATCGCCGTCATCGGCGAGGGCTTCGATTTCCGTTTCCATCAAATCGATGGCGAAGGGTTCGAGCTTGCGCCAAATCAGGTTCATGACGCCCTTCAACGGGTGAAGACGGGCCGGCTTATGGTAATCCACGAAGATCACCTTGCCGCCGGGCGCGACGCTGTCCAGTAAGCCCCTGACCACGTCGATCTTTTTGTCGCGGGGCATTTCATGCAGGAGGAAATAGCAACAGACCGCATCGTAGGGGCCGCCGCCCGGTTCGGCGGCGTCGGCCAGGCGAATCCTGGCCCAGGGCAGACCCCTGAGGCGCGCACGGCAATTGTCCACCTGCAAGGGGACGATATCAATTACGTCTAGGCTGCCGTCCGGCCCCACGTGGCGGCCCAGGCTGGGTGAAAAATCGCCATAGACATAGGCCGCCTGAAGGACGCTTCCGCCAGGTTTTATCTCCTGGAAGGCCGCCCGCATAAGACGCCCGCTATTGCCCCAAAGAATGGCCCAGACGATTAGCCCCCGGTCCAGCCAGGAGACGGTGGCGGGGTCGATATAGGCCCAGTGGTAGGTATCTTTTATGTAATCAGGGATGGCCGGCGCCGTGAACAAAGGCGCGGGTAAATCGGATTCGGTTTTTATTATTATTTGATCCATCGTCGGCTCTGATCGTCAGGGGGCATGTTTCTCAGGGAAAGCTTATTATCAACCGTTACAAAAGAAGCAGAAAAACTGCCGCCAGAACCGTTCCCAGTCCAGCCACACCATAACAGATAAACATTGTGATGCCATCATTGCTGATACCCAGGTCGTGAACCGTTGTCCGCGTCCTGTGCGCCGCGTGCCATAAGGAAACCGTGATAAAGCCAAACAGAATTAGTCGACCCAGCGGATGTGCGACAATGCCATAAACCCGGTCGAAGGAAAGATCGTTCGGAGACAGCAGACCGAACGGCACGGCGAGGCCGAGAACCACCATCAGCGCCGGAACAAAAAACGCGGTGACCGTGCCGCCGGCTGCGAACAGGCCCCACACGATGGGTTTGTTGGAGCGCGCCATCACGAAAGCCCCCCGGCCAGGAACAAGACCACCGCCGAGACCACGATCCAACCGCCGTAATGGCCACCGACGATGATCCATCCCGGCACCTTCCTGTCGCCGATCCAAAGCGGCATCGCCTTCGGCGTCAGGTTGAACCAGGTCACCGAATGAACCACCGCCATCAGCACGATAACGGCGCCCATAACCTGGCCCGCCGGGCTCCAAAGCGCTGCGAGAAAGGCGTCGAAGGCGTCGCGTCCCTGCGACAGCCGGTAAACGCCGACCAGAAGGACAAGCGCGTGCAATCCGATAAACAGGCAGGTCGCCTCGCGAATCATATAACGGACGTACCGCCCTTGCCGCAACCACCAGGACGCCGGTATGGGCCTGATATATGGCGGGTTGGTCATGCGCCGTCTCCCGCCGCTTGTTTAGCGTTCCCGCTTTTGTCCCTTTTCCCGGGCATCAGCAGATCCTTGAAATAATCCACCGTGCTGGCGATCTTGGTTTGCTGGATCGCGGCGGCGGGATCGACGTTTTTCGGGCAGACCTCGGAACAGGCGCCGACGAAGGTGCATTCCCATATGCCGGTATTGCTGGCGACGACGTCCTCGCGGGCACGCCTGCCCTGATCGCGGCTGTCGACGTTGTAGCGATGCGCCAGCGCCAGCGCCGCCGGTCCGACGAAGCCTTCGTTCAATCCATATTGAGGACAGACCGAATAACAGGCCATGCAATTTATGCACATGGCGAAGGGTTTGTATTTTTTCAGTTGCGCAGAAGACTGACGGTAGGTGCCGTCCTCCTCGGCCACGGGCTGGTCAGGGATCAGGTAGGGTTTGACGCTTTTCAGCTTGTCCATGAAATCATCGAGTTCAACCATCAGATCCCGCTCGATCGGGAAGTTATGAAGCGGTTCGACCCGGATATGATCGGGCAGGTCGCGCAGGAACGCCTTGCAGGACAACATCGGATTATCGTTGATGACCATGCCGCAACTGCCGCACACCGCCATGTGGCAGGACCAGCGATAGCTCAAGGTTCTATCGAGGTTGTCTTTGATGTAGTTAAGGGCATCCAGCACCACCCACTCTTCCTGACACGGTACGCTATAGGATTGAAAAACCGGCTCGGATTCGCTTTCGGGCCGATAGCGCAGGACTTCCAGCGTGATTTGCCTTTCACTCATGATTTCGCCCCTCCGTAGACCCGCTTTGCCGGTTGGGATTTGGTAATGACCACGGCTCTGTAGTCGATGGAGGGAGCGTCCGCGCCCCGATATCCGGCGAGGGTATGCTTAAGGAAGTTATCGTCGTCCCGTTCGGTGAAATCGAGCCGTTGATGCGATCCCCGTGATTCATCCCGCCGGCGGGCCGAATGGGCCATGGCTTGGGCAACTTCAATCATCGACTTCAATTCCAGGGCCTGGATAAGGTCCGTATTAAAGACGTTGCTTTTGTCCTCCAGAGTAACGGCGTTGAAGCGCTCACGAAGGGAGGCAATAGTAGCGCAGGTTTCGTTTAAGGAATCCGCGCTGCGGTATATACCGGCGCCGCTTTCCATGGTGTCGTTCATTTCCCGGCGAAGTCCGGAGACGCTTTCGCCTGTATTTTCACGCATGAACAGGTCGGCCATCTCGCTTTGAGATTTATCGCGTTGCTGCTTTACCAGCGTGGTGTCCGCGTCGCTCATGGTGGTGATTCGATCGATCACGCTTTTGCCCGCCTCGCGCCCAAAGACCAGGCACTCCGTCAACGAGTTGGAGCCCAGCCGGTTTGAGCCGTTGATGCTGACACAGGCGCATTCGCCCGCGGCAAAGAGTCCATCCAGGGGCGTGCGGGCCTGTCGGTCCGTATCAATGCCGCCCATTGTGTAGTGAATCACCGGGCGGACAGGAACCGGCTCGTGCACCATGTCGATGCCCAGGTAGCTCAGAGCCAGGTCGCGCACGAATGGCAGGCGCTCGTTGATCAAGACCTCACCCAAATGGCGCATGTCCATATGAATGACATCCCCGTGCGGCGTCTTGATGGTGCGGCCCTTCTGCTGTTCGTGCCAAAAAGCCTGTGAAAGTATATCGCGCGGCCCCAGTTCCATGGCCTTATTGCGCGGCCACGGGTCGGGTGGGCCCAAGCCGTAATCCTGCAGGTAGCGATAGCCGTCCTTGTTAACCAGAAGACCGCCTTCGCCCCGGCACCCCTCGGTCATCAGAATGCCGGTGCCGGGCAGGCCGGTCGGGTGGTATTGGACGAATTCCATGTCTTTTAACGGAACCCCGGCGCGATAGGCCATGGCCATGCCATCGCCGGTTTTGATGGCGCCATTGGTGGTGAACGGGAAGACCCGGCCGGCGCCACCCGTCGCAATAATCACGCATTTGGCGGCAAAGGCCTTGAGCTGGCCGCTGCGCATTTCGATGGCGGTCACGCCCTGGCAGCGTCCGTCTGAAACAATCAAATCGGTGGAATAATATTCATCAAAACGCTGGATTGAAGGGTATTGCAGCGATGTCTGGAAAAGTGTGTGCAGGATATGGAAGCCGGTTTTGTCGGCGGCGTACCAGGTCCGTTCGACCTTCATCCCGCCAAACGGGCGAACAGCTACGTTTCCCTCTTCATCGCGGCTCCACGGGCAGCCCCAGCGTTCGATCCGGGCGAGTTCCTTAGGGGCCTGTTCGACAAACCATTCGACCGCGTCCTGATCGCAGAGCCAATCTCCGCCGCTTACCGTGTCATCGAAATGTTTGTCCAGGCTGTCTTCGGGTTTGGACACGCCGGCGGCACCGCCTTCGGCGGCGCAGGTGTGACTGCGCATGGGGTAGACTTTGGAAATCAGCGAAATATTGAGGGTCGGATCGGTTTCGGCGATGGCGATGGCGGCGCTGAGGCCGGCGGCGCCCGCACCGATGATAGCAATGTCTGTTTTGATGATTTCCACGGCAGAGGTTCCGCTGGCCCGTTGACAAGGTTTAACTTGGGTGACCCAATTTCTACTTCCTACTGACTGGTTTACGGGGTGCTCGGTTCACCTTGCCATCCCGATTGTCAGAGGCCTACCGGCTCTGGACAGCAGGATCGTCGCACGGTTTGCGGCACCGCGCGTTGATCGCGGTCAATTCGTGACCGTGGTCTTTTTGTCTCGTCGCCGGCGCCGGGCGTGGGCTTTCCCACCCCGAAAGCGGACATTTATCTCGTTGGCACGTTTTTACGGTGAGAGTACTCCGCCGCCTCGCGAGAAAGACAAATAATCACGTTAAGTCGTTTCTGGGTTTTGTCGATTTGCCCCTTCAACGCAAGGCCGCTCAACACTTCTCCTTCAGGGGTCCGGACTCCCTTGCCGCGGGAATAGCTGTCCTGAAGGTCTATCAGACGACTGGTCCAGTCGTTGATGTAGGATTTCCAGTTTCCGGCGTAACGCTGATTAACGTATCCGACAATATCAGGGAGCGTTTTTGCCTTCCACCAGGAGACATAAGGAAGTTTGCCGCACTTGCTTTTCAATACCCAGGAATAGCTCTTCGCCGCCAGCGGATGGTCGGGCTCAACCTCCGGCAATCGCTGTGAATCCTTGTTATAAGTCTCCAACGGGAGGTCGCCGCGGGCATTCGGGGGGACGGCAGCATCCTGATCCTGACCGAAAATCCACCAAACCGAAGCGCCGCCCAAAATGCCAAGAACCATTAACATCAAAATCAGGCCATAGGGACCGCCTTTTGATGGCGCCGCGACATCGCCACCCCCTGTCGCGTTGTTATGTGTTGCTGTCGCCGCCAACACGCTTTTTTTGGTGTTTTCTTCTGATGAAACGGGGGCCGTTGTTTCAAATGACCCAGGAATCTTACCATCCCGGTCGAGTAGATTGCGCACACGCAGAAAGAGTTCCTTGGGGTCGATTGGCTTGGTCAGATATTCATCAGCGCCCAATCCCAACCCCATCAATTTGTCGTCTTGCCCCTTACGCGCAGTCAAAATGATTATCGGAACGGAAGATGTTTCCCGTATTTTCTGGGCGATGCTAAGGCCGTCCCCATCGGGTAGGTTGAGGTCCAGCAGAACAAGGTCGATCTCTTCGCCAGCAAGAATGTCCAGACCTTCGCCGCCCGTCGAGGCTTTGCTGACGATGTATCCTTCATTCTCTAAATGAAGAGCAACGAAGGCTTGCACCATCTCGTCGTCTTCGACAATGAGCACATGATTCCTCATAACAAGCGACGCTATCCTTCCTTCTTATCCGGAGATGGCGAAAATTCTTTTTTCTTCAGCAGTTTCGTTATTATTTTTTCTATCTTGTCGCGTAATTCCGCTGCGTTAAATGGCTTGGCAATATACCCGGAAGCTCCGAAATCTTTAGCGGCAATGATGTGGCCGGGCTCTGTCCGGCTCGTCAACATTATGAAGGGAGTCTCCAAGTGCTTGGCGCGAAGATGGTGCAGAAATTCCAATCCATCCATCTCCGGCATCATCCAGTCGCAAATCACGAGATCGATGACGTTTACGCTTTCGGCAAAATAATCGAGGGCGTCGAAACCGTTGCCCGCCTTGTAAATCGTGCGGATACCCAGATCATGGAGCACGGCTTCCACCATTTTGATAATGAGCGGCTCATCGTCGACAATGAGAATCCTGAAATCCGTAAATTTGGTTTTCGTCCAGCTCGTGGCCATTCCCGCCCCATCTCCATGCTTCGAGGATTCAACAGTGGTCGTGCAGAATGAAAATGTGCCTGAAATAATACCCTACTCACATGTGATTTCCGTAAATTTTAATTTGTGAACTGATCCTAGACGTCCGCTTATGGCGATGAGCGGACATGTGGGCAGGCCTTGATTTACTTCCGCTTGCCCTCGAAAGCGGACCTTTTTCAGCCCTGGCGTTTATGTCTGTTTATGACCCAAAACGGACCTTTGTAACACGATTTTACACGCCGTTAATCCGTTGTTCATTAATGATCAATCTACCAACTCTACAATAAGAATGAGAAACTTTTTGATGGCGTTTAGAACCTTTGCGCTCGGTTAAGGAATAGATATTATCGACAAGCTAGACGATCTGGATTTTCAGCCACAGTTGACGCCTAAGGAGATGCTAAAGTTGGGCGTCTTCGGCGGCTGGTATTTTGAGGGCAATATCGCCGAGTACCCAGCCGAATGGTTCGAGAACGCTAAACAAAGCAACAACGGGTTCGACGTGACCCTTAACTGTTTCAACGTCGCGTCCGGCCTCAGCCGCACTGAGTGGCAAACTAAAGGCTGGATCACCCCTGAGGATCCCTTGGGCTGGTTCCAGTGGTATTGCCGCTATGTCATGGGGCGCAGGCTTCCCGGCATCGATAGATTTCAGATTGGGCGTTGGAAGGCTTTCGGCCCCCGTCACATTGGCGGCATTCTCGCCAATTGCGAACCGATGGATTTGGATTGCCGTCGACGTCAAAGGCAGGCGCTTTTGCAATGGGCCTATGATCCCTTTATCTAATTGAGGCGATGTGGAACCAATTACCATGCGGACACGTTTCCAAAATATCGCCAGTTTGGGCGGATTTCTTGGGCTTTGCCTTTCGGTCTCCGCCATTGGCGGTGCGGTGACGCGCACCTCTGTGTACGACTGGTACCAGGAGCTTGCGAAGCCCCATTTTGCGCCGCCCGACTGGGTTTTTGCGCCCGTATGGATAATCCTATATTTGCTGATGGGGTTCTCGGCATGGCTCATTTGGCGTCGAACGGGCCTTGCGAGAGGGCGAGCCCCTCTAACTGTTTTTGCAGTTCAACTTGCTCTCAACCTGGCTTGGTCATTCGTTTTTTTCGGCTCACGTTTAATAGGATGGGCCGCGATCGAACTCGGTTTCCTTTGGATCGCAATCGCTTTTAACATCTTGGTGTTCTGGCGTATCGACCGGTTGGCCAGTGTGTTGCTCGTTCCATATTTCCTTTGGGTTTCGTTCGCGGGCGTTTTGAATACTTCGATCTACATACTTAACTAATTGCGTATGTGCCTCTCATCAAATGTGCCCTCTGCCGGTAGGCACTAACAACATCAGTTCATTACACAAAGCGATAACATGTTAATCGATGACTTCACTGACCAAGATTTAGCTTCAAGATTAGGCACGAGATGGCGTGGCGTCAGCGACAAAGTGATGGGTGGGGTTTCCGAACCCTCGGTTGTCCAAAGCGTCATCGACAAACGTCCCTGTCTGCTTCTCACTGGAGATGTCCGCCTTGAGAACGACGGCGGCTTTATCCAAGCGGCACTAGACTTGGCAAGGCCGGAGGACACCTTTGATGCTTCCCTCTATGCTGGTGTCCGCCTCGTCGTTCGTGGCAACGGCGAGCGCTATTCGGTTCACTTCCGTACGCCAGACAATGTCCGATCTTGGCAGTCTTACGGAGCTCAATTTACCGCAATGTCAGAGTGGGAGACGATCGACCTTCCTTTTACAGACTTCTTGCCTTATCGGCTCGACGCGCCTTTTATGCCGAATTGGCAGTCTCAGAGATCAGCTTCTTTAGCTAGGTTTTGGTAAGTAGATATACCCGGGCGGTGAAATTCGGCCCTGTCTCGGGTTTTTTCTCCACGGGATAGTCCGCTAGCTTCTATGAACTGGCTCTGCCTCAATGTCCGTTATTGGCTATGAGCGGACTCTTTGCGACACCCTGGCCGCCTCTTCTTAGCTTAATTCGTCTTGATCTTTAGGGGTATCTGACATGGCTAAAAAACGAAAATATCCTTTCCGACCGCCGTTAAAGAGAAACCAATACGAGGCTATCGGTCAAGTAACGGTTCAATGGGCTTACCTTGATACGGAAATTTGCCATACAATTCTATTTATTCTCAATGTCTTAGACAAAGGAAACGCACGAAAAATCAAACCAGCAGAGCTTGATTTGATAGGGCCATTCAAAACAAAAGTTAACCAGCTTAAAGCCCTATATGCGGAAACCTTTAATGAAAAAGCCATTAATCATGGAGTTAACCTCCTCGACCAAGCCTTAAATCTAAAGGGCCATCGAGATCACATTGTTCATGGAAGTTGGGAATCCAACCTCAATGAATATAAAGAAATCAGCGATGATATTTCCGCGACTTTGCTAAAATTCTCCCGTTCGCCATCGGCGCGGACCATGAATTACCGAACTCCTAAAACACGCGGGATTGCCTCTAAAATTTCGAAGCTCAATCGTGATCTAGCTGTTTTCCATCGGGTTGTAGTTCGTGGGCAGCCGCCTGCATCGCCCGGTGAATATCACATACTAAGTCATCGGTGAGGTAGTGGTCTCCTGGCTCTTCTAGCCAGTCGCGATAAACCCCCGTTCCCGCCTCGATCATTTCGGACGTAATCTCAATTTCCTCAGTTTGCGCCGGCCTGTCGCACATCTTATAACCGAATCCTTCATTTTTGCTAAGTATATAATCGTCTTTTTCTATTAAAAATGATCTAATTCCTTTTTAGTAACTGTATTAGGAATTAGAATTGTATTTCCACGCATCCCGTCACCGTCATCAGGCCTCGTTCCGGCTCCCGTTTCAAAGAGTGCCCTGCGCGCCAACAAGTGTTTGAATTCAGGGGGATATCGAGCGAAATGATGAGTAATGACGAGTTTTTCCCCGCTTGTAGAGACAGAAAATAATTAGAATCAATACGTTAGAGTTTTTCAGGGGGCCGAAAATGAGGAGTTTATGAGGAGTTTATGAGGAATTTCGGACGAGTTTTAGACGAGTTTCCGACGACCCCCGCCATCGGTGTTTGAAAATGCCTTAAACGGAGACGAATGGTGACGTTTAAGTGCGTTTCCATCGGGGTTTTTCTTGATACCGGGCCATTGCTCCGGGCAAATCCGGACAAGGGGGCAAAAGGCGGTTTCATCAGCGGCTTTGCGTTTGCAACTCGGGGCGGGGCGGTTATAGTCCGGCTGGAATTTAACGACCCATTGGGTATCACCAATGGAAGCCTGATTTTTAGGAGTGTTTCATGTTTGTTTCGCCAGCGTATGCACAAGCCGCCGGAGGCGCCGGAGGCGGCGGCGGTCTAGAGGCCTTTCTGCCGCTGATCCTGATTTTTGTCGTCTTCTACTTCCTGCTGATCCGTCCTCAGCAGAAAAAAATGAAAGATCACAAGGCGGTGCTGAACTCGATCCGGCGCGGCGACAAGGTCGTGACCGGCGGCGGCATCGTCGGCACCGTGTCCAAGGTGATCGATGATGAGGAAGTCACGGTAGAAATCGCCGATGGCGTGAAGGTCCGGGTACAGCGCGGCCTGATCTCCTCGGTTCTCTCCAAAACCGAACCCGTCAGCGGCGGCAAGGACAAGGACAAAGACAAGACCAAGAAGGTCGAAGACAAGTCCGAAGATAAAAAGTCCGACGACAAATCCTAAACCCTTCCCCCTGAACCGGATTCCCCGATGGTTTATTTCGCGAAATGGAAAGTGGCTCTGGTCTTGGTTGTCTGCCTGTTGGGCGTCGCTTTTGCCGTGCCCAATTTCATGGGCGCCAAGAATGCCGAGGCCTTGCCCGACTGGCTGCCGAAAAAGCAGGTCAGCTTAGGCCTGGATCTGCAGGGCGGCTCGCACCTTCTTCTGGAGGTCGATTCCCGTACCGTGGTCCGCGAATACCTGGAGGCCATGGTCGATTCCATGCGCATCGAATTGCGCAAGGCGCGCATCCGCTATAGCGGGCTGGGCATTACCGGGGATGGCGCCGAGGTCCGCATCAAGGATACGGCGAAGCTGGATGAGGCCCGCAAACTGTTGCGTGAAATCGACCCCAACGCCGCCGCCACCACCGACGGCGACAAGATCGTCCTGACCTTAAGCGAACAGGCCCTGCGTGACCGCAAATCGTCCGCCGTGCAGCAGTCCATCGAGATCGTGCGCCGCCGGGTCGATGAGACGGGCACCCGCGAGCCGACCATCCAGCGCCAGGGCGACGACCGTATCCTGGTCCAGCTTCCGGGCGTCGATGACCCGGACCGGATCAAGCGACTGCTCGGCAAGACCGCGAAGATGAGCTTCCATCTGGTCGATCAGCGCAATTCCGTGGAGTCGGCCATGGCCGGGCGTATCCCGCCGGGCTCGTGGCTGTTGCCGTCCGACGACAAGGACGAACAGGGCCGCATGTACCTGATCCGCAAGCGGGTCATGGTGTCCGGCGATACCCTGGTTGATTCCCAGCCGTCCTATGATTCCCGCACCAACGAGCCGGTCGTCACCTTCCGCTTCGATTCCGCCGGCGCCAAACGGTTCGGCTCCGCGACGTCGAAGAACGTCGGCAAGCTGTTCGCCATCGTGCTCGACCGCAAGGTTATCAGCGCGCCGGTGATCCGCGAGCCCATCCTGGGCGGCAGCGGGCAGATTTCCGGTAGCTTCAGCATTCAGGGTGCGCAGGACCTGGCCTTGCTGCTCAGGGCCGGTGCGCTTCCAGCGCCGCTGACGATCCTGGAGGAACGCAGCGTCGGGCCGGGCCTCGGCGCGGATTCCATCGCCGCCGGCAAGGTCGCCTCGATCATCGGCATCATCGCCGTCATCGTCTTCATGGGCCTTGCTTACGGCCGCTTCGGGCTTATGGCCGACGCCGCCCTGGTCATCAACATGGCGTTGATCCTGGGCGCGCTCAGTTTCTTGCAGGCGACGCTGACCCTGCCGGGTATCGCCGGGATCGTGCTGACCATCGGCATGGCGGTGGACGCCAACGTGCTGGTGTTCGAGCGCATCCGCGAAGAAGTTCGCGGCGGACGGACACCTATTTCCGCCATTGATGCAGGCTACTCGCGCGCCTTTACCACCATTATCGACGCCAACCTGACGACGCTGATCGCGGCGCTGTTGCTCTATGCGTTCGGGTCCGGGCCGGTACGGGGCTTCGCGGTGACGCTGTCCATCGGCATCGTTACGTCCATGTTCACCGCCATCATGCTGACCCGGCTGTTTGTTGTTGTCTGGCTGCGGCGAACCAAGCCGTCGACGCTGCCGTTATAGGGGACAGGATTTATGCCCGGTTTTAATCTGATACCGACCGATATCAACATCGCCTTTATTCCGAAGAAGATGGTGTTCTTCGCCGTCTCGATCCTGCTGGTGGTGGTGTCGGTGGGGCTGTTCACCGGCAAGGGCTTGAGCTACGGCATCGATTTCCAGGGCGGCATCATGATCGATGTGCGCACCGACGGCCCGGCGGATCTCGCCGCCATGCGCTCCTCGTTGGGCCAATTGGGGCTGGGCGAAGTGGCGTTGCAGGAGTTTGGTCAGCCCGATGACGTGCTGATTAGAATCCAGCGCCAGGACGGCGGTGAAAAAGCGCAAGAGGCGGCGCTGGCCAAGGTCAAGCAGGCGTTGGGGACCGGCGTCGAATACCGCAGGACCGAGTTCGTCGGCCCGAAAGTTTCGGAAGAATTGTTTATCGATGGCGTCATGGCCGTCGGCTTCGCCATCCTGGCGATTCTGGTTTACATCTGGTTTCGCTTCGAGTGGCAGTTCGGCCTCGGCGCCGTGGTGGCGCTGCTGCATGACGTTCTGACGACGATCGGAATTTTCGCGTTGCTGGGGTTCGAGTTCAACCTGTCGACGGTGGCGGCGATCCTGACCATCGCGGGCTACTCCATCAACGACACCGTGGTCGTCTATGACCGGGTGCGCGAAAACCTTCGCAAGTTCAAGAAAATGGCCCTGCCGGAGTTGCTCAACAATTCCATCAACCAGACCCTGTCGCGTACCATCATGACCAGTGTGACGACCCTGCTGGCCCTGTCGGCGCTGTATTTCCTGGGCGGCGAAGTGATCCGCGACTTCAGCTTCGCCATGATCTGGGGCGTACTGATCGGAACCTATTCGTCGATCTGCCTGGCGGTGCCGTTGCTGCTGTATATGAACATCCGCCGCGGCGGAAAACAGGACAAGGCGGGGGCGGCGGCCCAGGCCCCGTCGTCGTCCTAAAGGCCATCCCCGGACTGGACATCACGCCAAGGCTTCCCGCCGGTCGGCAACTGATCGGCGGCTACGGCTCCGGACAATTTCATATCGCCGATACGGTGCACGAAGGATCGGTCCTGATCTTTCCGGACCGCACCATCGCCTGGCCGGTGGTGGAGGCCCAGGGCATCTCGCTGGATAGTCTTGCCCCTGTGGCCGCGGCGGACCCTCGCGTGGAAATTCTGGTCATCGGCTGTGGTGCGGCCTTTCAGGCTCCGATCAAGGGCCTCCGCGAGGCTTTAAGCGAATGGGGCGTGGTGCTGGAATGGATGGACACGGGCGCCGCCTGCCGCACCTTCAACATTCTTCTGGCCGAAGGACGAGCCTCCGCTGCGGCGCTGATCGCGGTTGAATAGCCGTTTCGCCGATCCGCTTTCCCCAATAGAAAACGGGGCCCGAAGGCCCCGCTTTCCCCAGGGTCCGCTTCCCCATTAGAAAATGTTCTGCGCCGAAACCATGGCGTAGAGCATGGGGAACGAAAGCAATGTATTGGTGCGCGAGAACAACATCGCGGTGCGCGCCGCGGCGGCTTTTGCGTCGGCGTCGACTTCGACCATGCCGAGCGCCTTTTTCTGGTTCGGCCAGATGACGAACCAGACGTTGAACCACATGATCAAACCGAGCCACATGCCGATACCGATGGCGGTGTGCTTGGCGACGCCGTCGGTCAGGCCGAGGGTCAAGGCCTGCATCAGATAGCCGTTAGCAAGCGCCAGCAACAGGCCGGTGGCGATGGTCGCCATCGCGCCCCAGCGGAACCAGAACAGAGCCGCGGGGGCTATGACCTTGCCGATGGCCGGTTTCTGGTCGTCCGGAATGTTGGGCATGTTGGGGATCTGCACGAAGTTGAAATACCACAGCAGGCCGATCCACATGACGGCGCTCAGCACATGCAGCCAGCGCCACATGAACGCGATCCAGTTGGTGCCGCCCGGCATACCTTCGCCGGTGATGCCGATGACGGCGCCGACCATGATAATGGTCAGTATGAAGCCGGCGATTACCGTCGATTTTAGATTACTAAGGATGGCAGACATTGTTCATCCATCTCCTCTTGTTTTAAGTCCAAATGATTGAAATTAGAGAAACTCTAATAAGGTTGGTCTGGTATATACGGACGAATGCCCGATCCTTCAATGGTTATCCTATAACTCATGGTGAGCCTGTATTTCGGCGTTTGTTGCCGGGGTTCGGACGGGTCGGAAACGGATGATATCGAAATGGATTCGCACTTTCCGGAAGGGGTATTCAAGACATGTCCTCGATATCCGTTCATCGGTTCAGCGGGTCCGACGGAAGGGCGAAGGAATCGTCGCCCGAGTCTTTACCCTGTCCGGGCGGCGGAGCGGCGGGAGCCAATCCTTTCTTGGCGGCTTTCTTTTTCCGCCTTAACTCCTGAATTTCCTCCGACGTCATATCCTTCAAGGCCTTTGGCTTTGCTTCCTCGACCCCCTCGATGATTTCGCTTTCTCCGGGGGCTCCGGCGGGCGGCTCATCGTCCGGAATATTGGCGGGGACCGCTTTGGGTTCGGCGGGCGTACCTGGAACCGGAGGCGGAGCCAGCCTGCCGCGGCTGAGGCGCATCAGCTCGTGGGACGACACCTGCGGAAAAATAGGCGGTGAATTGGCAAGATACAGCATCACCGCGCCGCGATTGGTGTCTGGGAAGCCGCCCCGGCTGTCATCGTACTTGCGGATTTCCAGAATGGTGACGATGCCCGAGCGCGGCTCAATGCTGCGCCATGCCAGCGTCGGGTTGTCCTGACGCGGTTGGGCGAAGGGGGCGATGGAGCGGTTCCAGACATCCGTCGGTTTACCGAACCGTTCATGGAAATACTGCGCGATGCGTTTGAAGGAATCCGACGGGAACAGGGCGTGGAAACGGCTGGCGACGCCCTGGTCATACCGGGCGATGGCTTTCTGGCCGGTGTAGAGAATCGTCGGCACCAGGAAATCCTTTTTCATACTCTCCGGCCAATCGACGGTTTCCAGACAGAACAAAGTCGTGCCCCGGTTCTTTTTGACGCACTGGTTGCGGGGGTCGATGCCCTGTCCGGGCGGATAGCTGTTTTCAAGCGTTATCGAACGGCCGAGCGTCAGGGTGACGCCCTTGAGCGATACCTTGTAGCGCGCGCGTCTCGGCTTCTTCATGGCGAGAACCGGTTTCTTCGCGGCTTCCACCTCGGTGATGGGCCAGAAGCCCGGCGGTTCCGGACCACCTTGAGGCTTTGTTTCTGTTGGATCGGCGGCGGCCAGTTTTTCGTCCGGATCCAGAAGCAGCCGTTCGGGCCGTTCGCGGCTTTTGAAATCCGGCGTCAGGACATCGACCAACTTGTTAAAGACGCCCTTGATCATGCCGGGTTTTTCACCGGTATCCTTTTCCGCAACTTGGGCTTCCGGGGATTCTGAAACGTCTGTTGCTTCAGCGCTTTCGGGGCCGGTTTTCAGCTTAGGCCTGGCACCGGGGACTGTATCGGATGCGGGCGGCACATCCGGTTTTATGACCGCTGTCGACCAGGGCTCTTTGGTGCCGGAGATTTCGGCCGTTTCAACAGTCGGTTTTGGGCTTTTGTCCGGCGCCGGGGCCGGAGCGCCATCGGGGGCGGCGGCAGCCTTGGGCGCCTCCCCCTGGGCCTGTTGGTGCAGGGCTTCGGCGTTCATCACCTGCATTTCCGGCAGCCAGGCGTTGAAGGTTTCCTCGTCGCCGGTTTCCAGGAAATCCGCCAACTGGTCGAGGAACTGGGGCGAAAAATTCTTGGCCGGTTCCGTTTTCGGCGGCGGCAGGGGCAGTTCGTATTCCGTTACCTTTACGCCTTTCGGCTCAGCTTCCTTGCCTTTACCGGGCTTGGTTGTCTTGGCGGAGTCCGGCTTGTCGTCTGCGGTGAACAGGCTGGCCATGCGGTCGAGGAAGCCTTTTTCTTCCTCTTCCTTGGCAGGCGCGTCAGCATCCTGGGGTTGGGCGGTCACCGTTTCCTGGGCATCCTCGATCAGCGGCGGCACGCCTTCGATGATTTCTTCGACGAACTCAACCGGCTTGTCCGGATCGGCTCCGGGGTCGCCGGTGACTTCGACGATAATTTCATCGGATTTATCCACGGTGGCTTCGACAATGGTCTCCTTCAGGTCGTCCAACACGCCATCCGGTTCGCCGGGAAGGGCCTCGGAGGGCTGTGTGCCGGCAACCGCTTCGGGTGCGGGTTCCCCTATGAGTGCCTTCCCAGGCTTGGTCGGCGGTTTTTCACCGCCCGGCGTGATCAGATCAACCAGGGATTTGAAAAAACCGGCGAAACCCTTTTCCGCGATCAGTTTTTCCGCTGCCGGTTTTTCGCCCTCATCTGCCGGGCTTGCCGTGTCGGACGGTTCGCCGGGCGGGGTGGTGGGAGCGGCCTCGGCCACGGTTTCGTCCGGCGCGACTTCGACCACGGTTTCATCCGGCAAGGACGGTCCGTCAGGGGGGGCCACGGTGATGCGCATGGGCGGAATTTCGGGCTCGGCTTTTTCAGACGGGGGCGCCGGAATCTCAGCGACCTGTGGCGCTATTTGTGGCGCTGGAGGCGGAGCTTCGGGGGGCGCTTCAGGCTTGGCCGGCGGCGCGGAGAAACGTCGTTTCGGTTTGGGTTTCGAAGACGGTGCCGCTGACGGGCGATCTGCGCGGGGCGCGGCCTTCGCCATTTTTTTTCGGGGTCTTGCCCGGCAGCAGGGCGATAGGCGGCGTTTGTCCCAGCATGCGCCTCGACAACAGGTAATGGGCGATGATGAAGTGCCCCTTATCGACGGCAAGGTCGGCGGCGGTCATGCCCAGTTCATTGGCTGCGAACAGGTCGGCGCCAGCTTCGATGCTGGTCTTGACGCTGGCCATGTCGTTGAGCTCGACCGCTTTGAAGAGATCGATCGTCACCTTGCCAAGGGGGCTATCGGGCGGCGTTTGCGCCTGGTTTTGTGTCTTTGCCGGAGATACCGGGTTTTGCTGTGCGCTTGCCGGCAGTCCTGCCGCCAGGATCAGCATGGCTAGACCGGTAATGATTCCGGAAAAAAGGCGGTGGCGTGGATGACCAGCGGGCCGGCCTGTGGAACGGGCATAGGGGGTCAGCATGATCCCGAGGTCCTTTCCCCAAGATCCCGGCCGGTTCGGTATAGGCACTGGTTTTCGCGCGATTCAGACACCCCTGATCCCGATCGCCATGGAAACATCGATTCGGGTCCATCATGGCATTTTTTCACCCGCCCCGACAGGCTGCCCGCCGGGATGAAAACACTGTTTCGGGACCGCTAGACCCTGTGACTTAGCCGTGGCAACCTGCTATTACCTTGATCCGAAAACGAACGACAACCCATTTTGGAGAAAAAATCCATGGAATACAGACGGTTAGGGGCCAGCGGCCTGATGGTTTCACCGATCTGCCTCGGTACCATGATGTTTGGTGGACGCACCGACGAAGCGACCTCAAAACGCATTATCGCGTCCGCCCGGGATGCCGGCGTCAACTTCATCGATGTCGCCGATGCCTACGCAAAGGGCGAATCGGAGAAGATCACCGGCCGCGCCATCAAGCGTCATCGGCATGACTGGGTGCTGGCGACCAAGGTCGGAAATCCTATGGGGACAGGACCGAATGATCGCGGGTTGGGGGCCAAACACATCCATCAGGGCGTCGATGCCAGCCTCAAGCGTCTCGGTACGGATTTTCTCGATATCTTCTATTTCCACCTGGACGACCTGGACACGCCGATGGAGGAAAGTATCCAGGCGATGAGCGATGTCATTCGCCAGGGCAAGGCGCGCTACTGGGGCATCAGCAATTACACCGGCTGGCGCGTGGCGGCGCTGTGCAGCCTGGCCCAGGCCATGGGCGGGCCGATGCCGGTGGTTGCCCAGCCTTATTACAACGCGATGACGCGGATGCCGGAAATCGACCTGCTGCCGGCGTGCGATTATTTTGGGCTTGGTGTGGTGCCCTACAGCCCGCTGGCCCGGGGTGTGCTGACGGGAAAGTACACACCCGGAAAGGACGCGGGCGTTGCCAAGGGATCGCGCGCCGGGGCCGGGGACCGGCGCATGCTGGAAACCGAGTTCCGGCCTGAGTCCATCAAGATGGCGCAAAAGATCAAAGCACACGCCGAAAAACGCGGTATGACGGCGGGCCAGTTCGCCTTTAACTGGGTGCTCAACAACCAGATCATCACCTCCGTTCTGGCCGGCCCGCGCACCATGGCGCAGTGGAAAGAATACCTGGGCGCCCTGGATTATGAATTCACGGCCAAAGATGAAGCGCTGGTCAATTCCATGGTGCCGTCGGGCCATCCATCGACGCCCGGTTATTCGGATCCGAAATATCCTTATCAGGGCCGCCAGCCGTGGGTCGGCGAGGGGCCAAAACCGTCGCGCTTCGGGGACTGAGGCGCTTGAGGGTTTTTAAGTGTCGACTTGCATAATCTTCAAAGATATTGCCGCTTCTGATACTGTGGTGGCGTATGTTGGGGGCATTTATTTGGGGGCTCTTTGGGAAATGTGTGTTTCTCCATGGCCTTGCGCTCTATACAACACAATCGACACCAAATGTTCCGCCGCCTGCTTGATCGCGGCCCCCCAAACCAGTGCCCGGTAATCCGGCGCACGAAACCCGCATTCCGAAAGATAAAGTCATGACAGGATTTGAAGGCGTCGTTCCGGCGCTTGACCAGGCGTTGAGCAAACGCGGCTATACCGAGTTGACCCCAGTGCAATTGGCGGTCCTGGCGCCTGAACTGCGGGACGCCGATACCCTGGTTTCCGCCCAGACAGGGTCGGGCAAGACCGTGGCATTCGGCATGGCGCTTGCACCGACGTTGCTGGACGGTGCAGACCGCTTCGCCCGTGTGAAGGCACCTTTGGCGCTGGTTGTCGCGCCGACGCGGGAACTCGCCTTGCAGGTTAAGCGTGAACTTGAATGGCTGTACGAGATGACCGGGGCAGCCGTCGCCTCCTGCGTTGGCGGCATGGACATGAGGACGGAACGCCGTGCCCTGGACCATGGCGCGCACATCGTTGTCGGCACGCCGGGACGATTGCGCGATCATATCGAGCGTGGCTCTTTTGACACATCCGGGCTCAAGGCTGTGGTGCTCGACGAAGCCGACGAAATGCTCGACCTGGGCTTTCGCGAAGACCTCGAATACATCCTCGATGCTGCGCCGAAAGACCGGCGTACTTTGATGTTATCTGCCACCGTGCCGCGCTCTATCGCCAGCCTCGCCAAGCGCTACCAGCGGGACGCCGTGCGCGTCACCACCACATCGGAGCAGACGCAACATCTGGATATCGAATACCGCGCGCTGTCCGTCGCGCCCAACGACCGGGAAAACGCGATCATCAATGTGTTGCGATATTTCGAAGCTAAAAACGCGCTCGTCTTTTGTTCCACCCGCGCCACCGTCAACCACATGACCAGCCGCTTTACCAACCGGGGGTTTTCGGTTGTCGCGTTGTCGGGCGAATTGAGTCAAAACGAACGCACCCACGCCCTGCAGGCCATGCGTGACGGGCGCGCGCGGGTGTGCATCGCCACCGACGTGGCGGCGCGCGGCATCGACCTGCCGAATTTGGAACTGGTGATCCACGCGGACCTCCCGAGAAACCGCGAATCCCTGCTACACAGGAGCGGCCGGACCGGACGGGCCGGACGCAAGGGGGTGAGTGCCCTGATCGTGCCGCACAACCTGCGCCGCCGGACCGAGCGGCTGCTGGATAGCGCCGGCATCGAAGCCACCTGGGCCAAGCCGCCATCGGTCGATGAAATCATGCAGCGCGACCGCGAGCGCATCCTCGCAGACCCGTCTTTAAGCAAATCTCCGAGCGAATTCGAACAGGCCTTCGCTCAGGAACTGCTGGCCCGTTACAGTCCGGAACAGATTGCCGCTGCTTTTCTGCGCCAGAATTTTGCCGAGCAGTCCGCGCCGGAGGAATTACTCGATACCGCACCGGTGGAACGCAAACAAAAGCCACGCGACGACTTCAAGAACGGCGTGTGGTTTTCCCTGTCGGTCGGGCGTGAACACACGGCCGAGCCGCGCTGGCTGTTACCGATGCTGTGCCGCGCCGGCCACATCACCAAGCACGATATCGGCGCGATCCGGATTCAACGCAAGGAAACCTTTGTCGAGCTAAAGCCCGATTGCGTAGAGGCGTTCCTCAAAGCCATCGGGCCAAGCAACAAGGTGGAAAAGACCGTCAGCGTGACACGCCTGCAAGGTCTGCCGGAGATTACCCCGGAACCCCGCAAGGACTCCTATGACAAGCCGAAAAAGCCGCACTGGAAAAAGAAGTCCTTCAAAGCCGCCACGCCCGCCACGCCAGGGGCACACGGCAAACCCAAGCCGAAAGGCAAGTTTGCGAAAGAGCCGCGTGTCCATCCGGAAAGCAAGAAGCCCTGGAGTAAACCGGGAGACAAACCGGCAATAAAATCGAAAGGCAAGAAGCCCTATAAGTCCAAGTTTGCCAAAGCGGGGGGGAAGAACAGCGGTACAGAAGATCTCGGCTCGAGCCCTCGGATGCGGAAGAAAAACCCCAAATAACCCGGACAGCAACCCCAACAAGGTTTATCCCGGATCATCATCTCCGTTCCGGCTGATGGGGCCTCTAGGGCTATAGTTCAATGGCCTTCGGAGGTTTCTTCAAGCCACGCATCGAAATCCTCAAGCGCGCGTGCACTCATCGCCTGCTTGCGGGCGCGGCCTCTAAGGCGTTTGCCTTTCTCATCAGTCCCATCAATCGGCGGGAACAGGCCGAAGTTGACGTTCATGGGCTGAAAGGTCTCGGCTTCGGCGCCGCCGGTGATGTGGCCGAGGATCGCCCCCATGGCCGTGGTCGGCGGCGGGCAGGGCATCTTGCGGCCGGTGCATTCGGCGGCAGCGAACCGTCCCGCCATCAGGCCGACGGCGGCACTTTCCACATAGCCTTCGCAACCGGTGATCTGTCCGGCAAAGCGGAGACTGGTCCGCGCCTTGAGCCGTAGCGTTTCGTCCAGCAGTTTCGGAGAATTGAGAAACGTGTTGCGGTGGAGTCCGCCCAAACGCGCGAATTCCGCCTTCTCCAGTCCCGGGATGGTGGTGAAGACGCGTTTCTGATCTGCGTATGTCATCTTGGTCTGGAACCCGACCATGTTGTAGAGCGTGCCCAGCGCATTGTCCTGGCGCAGTTGAATAATGGCATGGGCCTTGACGTCAGGGGCGTGCGGATTGGTCAGGCCGACCGGTTTCATCGGCCCGAAGCTCAGCGTTTTACGTCCCCGTTCTGCCATCACCTCGATCGGCAGGCAGCCCTCGAAATAGGGCGTATCCTTTTCCCAATCCCTGAACGCCCCCTTTTCGGCGCTGAGGAGCGCGTCGATGAAGCCGTTGTACTGATCTTCGTCGAGCGGGCAGTTGATGTAATCGGACCCTTCCCCCTTGTCGTAGCGGGACTGGAACCAGGCCTTGGTGAAATCGATGCTGTCCTTGTAGACGATGGGCGCGATGGCGTCGAAGAAGGCGAGGCCTTCCTCTCCGGTCAGGCCGGCGACGGCGTCGGCCAGCCCCGGTGCGGTCAGCGGTCCGGTAGCGATAATGACGTGGTCCCAGTCGTCGGGCGGCAGTCCGGTGACTTCCTCGCGCTGGATATCGACCAGGGGCTCGTCTTCGAGGGTTTTCTCGACGGCAGCGGAAAATCCGTCCCGGTCGACGGCCAGCGCCGCGCCAGCCGGGACCCGGTTGGCATCGGCGGCTTGCAGGATCAGCGAATCCGCACGGCGCATTTCCTCGTGCAGCAGTCCGACGGCGTTGGCTTGGGCGTCATCGGAGCGGAATGAGTTGGAACACACCAGTTCGGCCAGGCCATCGGTCTGGTGGGCATCGGTGCCGCGTACGGGGCGCATTTCGTGGATTACCGAAGGCACACCGGCGCGGGCAAGCTGCCACGCGGCCTCGCTGCCGGCTAGGCCGCCGCCGATGATATGAACGGTTTTTTGCGTGTTGTCTGTCATGGGGTGAGAGAGATAGTGACACTGCGCACATTCCACAACACCGAATTTGTGGCATTCGACCAGATGCGGCATGATGGCCGCTGAAAAAGGACAAGGCAGGCATGACGCTACAGGACGAACTGGAACATAAAGACCAGTGGACCAAGGTTTCCCAGCAGGATCTGGACGTGGCCCTGGACCGCCACGAAGCCTACGTAAATGGCAAGCGCGATGGCGAGCGTATGCAGATGAGCATGCACGACCTGTCGTATCTGGACATGGCGGGGCGAAACCTATCGCGTTCCGAATTGACGGGATCGGTGCTGACCCATGCCAACCTGGAAGGCGCGATCCTGGATGACGCCATCCTGTTCGCCTCCGACCTCAGATTCACCA
>JACKQG010002672.1_pt1 | contig 22892 bp, 19 predicted proteins | sample 8237621 | NCBI WGS metagenome assembly JACKQG01 (sample SAMN15677084, study PRJNA649215) | marine metagenome | biome: marine; feature: Black Sea; material: saline water; isolation source: suspended particulate matter (SPM) from the Black Sea western gyre | collected 2013-06-09/2013-06-10 | depth... | reverse complement strand
GATGGCTACGGAATCAGGCGGAGCAATTGCGGGTGTTGCCGGCAGAGAGGGGTGGGCCACAATCGCGGGTGTGGCTGGGGCAATTGGAGTTTTCCGGCCAGATTCGGCGAGCTGGCGGGTGAGTAAATCCACTTTTTGGTTGGCGGTATCAAGGGCCGTCATGGCTGCGCGGAGTTGGGCTGCCATTTGATTATCGCCCGCTCCCGGTGTTTTGCGCATCGTTTGGATTTGCGCTTGGAGTTGCTTGTTCTCCTCCGCCTGCGCGTTGGCCTGGGATTCGAGCACCTTCAGTCGGTCTTTGGATTGTGCGTAGAGCGTAGAGGTTTCCGCAAATTGCGACTGCATATCTTTGGCAGTGTTTTGCAACGCATCAAGGTCGCCGCTCGCTTTATTGAGTTGTGTGGTGAGCGTGCCGATTTGCGATTTGAGCTGGGCATTTTCCACGTCTAACATATCAGTGGTATTTCGGTTGTCGGCCAGCGTGTTTTGGTGTTTGCCGAGCACCTCAGAATTATTGGCGAGTTCCTGAGTGAGGAGAAATATTTTTTGTTCCTGCTCGGCCAAGGCTTCCCGGTTTTTCGTTTCCTGTTGATTGAATAACAGAACGCCGGTGATCAGCAGCGTCACCAGTGCGGCGGCCATACTCCAATTGAGAATGCGTGACGGGCGAGGTTGTGCGGTGGGCGCAGCGATTGCGTTCAACGGGAAAACGCCGGTGGTGTTGGCGGCGCTCCAGTCGCCGCCGAGGCCGTCTTGGAAGACAAGAGTTTCAGGCGCGAGCGCGCCGTGTTGGATCAGCCGTGAAAGGTCGGTTTCGTCAATGGGGCCGCGTTGTGTCCCATTCTTTACATAATACCACTGTGAAGTTCCCATCGTATCCCCCATTGTTGCCCCTTGTTGATTTTTGCCCGAAAAGTCCGGACATCTCCTTGAGCCGAGGCTACAAAATGTGGGCTGAAATGCAAGCGCACACACGGGTAGTTATCCACAGCTGGGCACTACTTTTCAGCAAAACGGTAGTGCTGTCCACAAAGCAATTTTACGTTTCAAGGCTGGATTTGCAAGGTAAGCTGTGTAACCTCCAACGATGAACCGCGTATTGACCAACATGAAGCCCTATTTGATTGTCGTGCTCGGTGTGGGGTTCTCCTTGCCTTTGTTGGCCGCTGATAGGCCCCATGCCAAGTCAGAAGCAAAACCCAAAGGCAAAGCCGAAGCCGGTTACATCCGCTTTCGCGAACACGGCAAAGGCGCGGTGATGGAAGTGGCGATCCTCCAAATGAAAAACGCCAAGACCGGCGCGCAAGTCGATCTCGTCGGCGCCGTGCACATCGGCGACAAGGCTTACTACGAGCGGTTGAATACAATTTTCAAAGGCTACGACCGCGTGCTGTACGAAATGGTGAAGCCAAAAGAATTGGATCCCGCCAAACCGCGCGATCCCCGTAAGAAACAATCCGGCATCTCCCGCATGCAAAATTTTATGGGCGAAAAGCTGGACTTGGAATTCCAATTGGACATTGTCAACTACGGCGCAAAAAATTTTGTGCACGCCGATATGACCCCCAAGCAATTCGCCAAACGCCAAAAAGCACGCGGCGAAAATATGCTCACAATTATGTTCAAATCCTTCCAGCAGGAAATGGCTGCAAAGAAAAAAGGCGGTGGCGCAGAGCAAATTAGCACAGTCGAACTCTTGCGTGCCCTCTTAAGCCCCAACTTCGCTGTGGAAATGAAATACATCTTTGCCAAACAATTTCAGGAAATGGAACGCATCTCCGCCGGCCTGGATTCCGACGAAGGCTCAGTCATTCTCACCGAACGCAACGACGTGGCACTCAACGTCCTGAAAAAAGAACTCGCCTCCGGCCAGAAAAAACTCGCCATCTTTTACGGCGCCGCCCACCTGCCCGATATGAAAGAAAAGCTAATCAAAAATTTCGGATACAAACAAATCGCCACAAAATGGATCGTCGCCTGGGATTTGCCCAAGCGCGTGGTTCGGAATAAACGCTAATTGTAGCCCGGCCCGTTGGGCCCGGGTTACAGTTCCACCGGCTTGAATTCCCGCCAGCGGCGGGCCCAGAATTTACGGCTGCGGATGAGTTGCACCCCCAATAACGCCCCGAAAACTGGCAGAGAAAAGACCTGTTTCATCGGTTCCAATTCGGGAGCGACTTCTAGAATGCCCTTGCAGATGGCGATGAGCACGCACATTACTGCCAAAGTAGAAAATAACCATATTCCCCATTTTGTCTGTATTGATTTTCGGTCGGTTCCCGGTTTGTTTTGCATCAACACCAGCAATTGCACGGCAGCGCTGAGGACAAACAGGCCGCAAATCCACGGTGCTTTCAAATTTCTGCGCTCAGAATAATCCGCGGACGTGCTCAACGATTCGCCCAGCATTGCGAAAATTCCCCAAACGGCAAAGGCGCTGATGATCAACATTCCCATCCCCCACACGAGGCTGGAATCCGGCCCGGAAAAGAATGGGTACATCACCCCACGTTGCCATCGGCTTTTGGGGATTTCCTTGCGAACGCGTTTTGGCAGCGGGTCAATCGCCGCCGCCATTGGCAGCATCCCCAGCACGATGATCGCCACGGTAATCCAGCCAAGTACCTCAACCAATTCTATCATATGCGGTTTGTCGACGGTGGTTTTGGTGACGATGTTGTAGCCGAGGGCCAGCGCGAAAACAATCCACGCCACAGTGATGGATCCGCGCAAGGGCATTTCTCGATTGGAACGGATGGGCCGCATCAACGCGTGGTTGGCCACGTTAATGCAGCAAAAAGCCGAGACGCTCAGTACCGCGAGGAAAAACCAATTGAACGGGTCACTGGCGGTGGCGTTCCTGTGCGTGCCGTGGAAAAATTCCAGAAAACCGGCGTCCTCCAGCATTCCGTGGAGGAACATCGCCAGGCCAAAGCCGACGAAGGTCAAGGGCAATGCTGCACCCGCCCCAATTGCAACGCTACCGAGCGAAAATTCCAGCAGCACCACACTCATCAACAGCGCCAACAGTTGGGTGATTAAGTATCCCTCCACCGATCCCTCGCCCATTGAGAGAGCCAAAATGAGGCAGGGCAGGGTGGCAAAGTGGCCGAGGGCGAGAATGACCCATCCCGCCCTTCGCCGTCCGGCGAGCAGTGCTTCGGGCGTTAGCATTCCGTGGCGGATAAATTCGCGATGGGGTGTTGATAATTCCGTGATCGGGTGCAATCCATAAATAGTCCCCACCGTGGCAATCAACAAAAACGACAACCCACCCATAAACAGCGGGTTGCTGCTTTCGAAAGGGGCAGAGGAATCTAAGCCGAACATCAAACCCCAAACATATACCCCGAGTGGCAAAAGAAAGGAAACGGCGAGCACCGCCAAGAGAAACACAGGCAACATATGGGTGCGGTTTATTTGCCGCAGATCACGCAGGGCAACGGGGTGGCTGATGTGTTGCAAGAGAAAGTTCATTGGACTTCCCCCTTGGTGGCTTTGAAATAAATGCGCGACAGCTCTCCATTGACGGGGCTGAACTCCAGCAGCTTGAGGCCGGAGGATTGAAGTTCGGCGGACACCTTGGCCAACTCGGCATCGCCGCCGAGCAGATCGAACTGCACCACATCGCCCTCAATGCGCGGGTTGTCGGGCAGCTCCATTTCCGCAAGCCGTTGCTGCAGCGGCTCCGTCCCTTCGAGCACGCGAACGCTGATGGTGCGGTTTGGCAATTGACGCGCGCGGACTTCCGCCAACGGTCCGTGCTCCATTACTTTGCCAAGCTCCAGAATCGTAACCGCGTCGCATAGATGAGTGAGCTCATCCAAAATATGCGAGCTGAGGAAAACTGCCTTGCCGCGTTCGGCCAGCGCGCGGAGCATTTCCAGCAAATCCATTCGCGCGCGCGGATCCAGTCCCGCCGCCGGTTCATCGAGCAACAGCACTTCGGGGTCGTGCATCAATTCGCGGCCGAGCGCCAGCCGCTGTTGCATCCCGCGCGAGAGTGTGGGCATCAGTTTGTCGGCGAAGGGCGTGACGCCGGTGAACTCCATTACCTCGCGAAGCTTGGCCTTGCGTTCATCGTCGTCCGGCAAAACTACGCGCGCGAAGTAATCCAAGTAATCCTCCACCGTAATGCCCGGACGCAGGAACATCACATCCGGCACAAAGCCGATCTTCGGCTGAATAAGATCCGGATATTCGAGGCAGGAAATGTCGTCAAAAAATGCATCGCCCGCAGTGGGCTCCTGTAACGTGGCGAGGATGCGGAGGGTGGTGGTTTTGCCGGAACCGTTGGGGCCAATGAAGCCGTGGACTTGTCCGGATTCAAAGGAAAAGGAGGCGTCATCCAAAGCGATCGTCTCGCCAAATTCCTGTCTCAGGTTGTCGACCTGGATTTTCACGTGCGATCAATATACTCTGTTTACTCAAAATCGCAATGGGAAGGTTTTTAGGAATGATCAATGACCAAGACGCAATATCCAAGGAATGCCCAATGACCAATCCTCAATGAACACTTCTTGGTTTTTGGGTCTTGTTTATTCCTTGGGCTCTTGGGTATTGGGCCTTGGGTTTTTCTCTACGCAGTAGAGAGCCTTTTCCCCACGCAAAAAAATCGCATCCCCGGCGATTGCCGCGGAGGCGCTGAAGGAATCGTTGAGGGTGTTGCGGGCAAGGGGTTTGGGGTTGGCGGCGTGGCTGAAGACGAGGGTGGTGCCGGCACGATCGGTCAGGTAAATGCGATCCTTGGCGGCCACGGGGGAGGCGTAAAAATTTTTCATGCCGCCCAATCGAAACGGGCCGAGGTCGCGCCCGGTGCGGCCTTCGACTTTGGAAAGGAACCCCTGATAGTGATGGAAAAAATAAAGCGTGTCGTCGGGCATTAACAACGGCGAGGGGACATAAGGCGTGGCGGCTCGGCGGGTCCAGCGGATGTGATCCGTTCCGGTGAGGTCGCCCTTGGCACCGGCGAGATTGATGGCGTGCATCGTGCGTTTCTCGTAGCTCGCGCCGGCGTACACAATGCCGTTGCCGTGCACCGGCGAGGCGACGACGTTGTGCGGCAAACCGCCGATGTGCCACAGCACGTTGCCGTTGGCGAGGTCGTAACCGCGCACGGCGGTGGTGGCGCTGACGATGAGCTGGGTGGTGCTGCCGCGCGTGACGGTGATGGGCGTGCTCCAACTGGTGGGCTCGTTACGGGGCTTGCGCCAGAGTGGTTTGCCGGTTCGTTTGTCGAAGGCGACGATGAATGAATCCCCTTCGTGATCCCAATTGATGACGAGCGTGTTGCCGTGCAGCACCGGCGATGCACCTTCACCGTGGCCGTGTTTCACCTTCATATCGCCGAGATCTTTTTTCCAAACCAATTCGCCGGTCTTGGCTTTGAGACAATAAATTCCCGCCGAGCCGAAGGAGGCGATGACGTGTTCATCATCCACCACCGGAGAGTTGGATGCCCACGTGCCGCTTTCGTGCGTGCTTTGGTGCGGCTGTGTGGTGCTGACAATTTTTTGCCACGCGATTTTTCCAGTGGCGCGATGGATCGCCAGCACGGTGAAGCGGAGTTTGTGAAATGGATCGATGTTGTTATGCGCGCCGGCGGGTTGCCCGGGAACGGGCAATTTTTCGCCCTGCGGCACGGCGGTGGTGAGAAAAATCAAGTCCCCCCAAACCACCGGCGAGGAATGGCCCAAACCGGGCAAGGGCGTTTTCCAGCTCAGATTTTTGGTCTCGCTCCATTCAGTTGGCGGATCGGCATTCGGGGCAAAGCCGGTGCCCAACGGTCCGCGCCATTGGCCCCATTGTCTGCCGGGATCGGGCAGGGCGAGTCGTTTGCGGACTTCTGCCTCAAGCGTTTTACGTGTGTTGAGGTGGGCGATGCGGCCTTTTGGGTCGATTAATATCTGGGTGGGGATGGCTTTGACATTGAATTGTTTTATCAACGGCCCTGCCCAGGATTCTTCCTGAAAATGTTGCGGCCATGGGATTTGTTTTTGTTTGGTGTATGCGTTGAATTGTTCACGTTTTTGATCAAGCGAAATGCCGATGATTTCGAATCCGTGGGGATGCAGTTTTTCGTAAACCGATTTCATGTCTGGAAATTCACGCACGCATGGCGGACACCACGAGGCACAAAAGTAAAGCAGCACCACTTTGCCGCGCATCTGGGCAAGATCCACCGTGCGCCCGTCAGCGGCGGTGAATTTGAGATTCACCGGCTGGCCGACTTTCAAATCCGCCGCGTGCAGCGGAGCGCAAAGAGCTAGTAAAGCGAGTGTGATTTTCATCAACTGAACCTAGCTCAAGCGGTGGATTTTTGCCGCAACAATTTCTTTTTGTAACGGCTTTGGACGATTTCCGTTAGCACGAGTACGGCGATCACAAAGTAAAATGTGGCTTTGCTCATCGCGTGAATTTCGTGGCCGAAAAATGAGAGGCCGGCCAAATGTCCGCCTTCGCTGAGTAACATAATCCCGACGACAAACAAAATGAACAAGCCGAGCACTTCGTACATTCGATTGCGCTGGAGAAATTCTGACACGCGATCGGCCAGTAAAATCATTAACGCGCCGCCGACCAAGACGGCGAGCATCATAATGCAAAGTCCGGTTGTGGAAATGTTCCCATCCACCGAGGTGAGCGCGATGGCGCTGAGGATTGAATCAAACGAAAACACAAGATTCATTAGAACAATTTTGGCAATAACGGATTTGCTGGTGGAAGCCTTTCGTTTTACGTCTTCTTCGCCCAAGTCATCCACGGCAAGCATATGGAAAATTTCTTTCATCGCCGTGTAAATAATAAACCCACCTCCCAGCAAAACGACGAGACTGTGGAGATTAAATGAACCCGCCGCCACCGCGCCCCAGGATTCTGGAAAGGCAAACCAAGTGTTTTGGAACGAGGCGATCATTTTCACTAGCGCGAATAGCAACACTATGCGTAATCCCACGGCGATGCCGATGCCCCATTTGCGTATGCGCGAGCGATCGGCCTCCGGCGCGCGTTTGGATTCGAGGGAAATGTAGAGTAGATTGTCAAAGCCCAACACTGCTTGAAGCAATATTAAGAGGCCTAGGGTGAGCAGGATTTCAGGAATGTTTTCCATGATTGAAGTTAAACAATTGGCCGCATTGTGTATGCGGCGGATTTCATCACGGCCAAATAATAGTGCCGTGATGGAATTGGGGAAGGAAAATTCGCGCGGGGCGGTTCGCCGAGGCTATTGGTTTTGTGTGGTGTTGCTGCGCTCTGAACCGGGGCGTTGTTTACGGATCCCAAAGGTGGATCCGCCGGATTTTGCGTTGACCGCGCTTTGGCGGGTATAGCCGTTAATCATAGGCAAGTAACGATAGTAGACAGTCAGCGAAAGTGTGGCCCAAGCGGTGGTGATGGTGGTGCCTTCCTGTTTGGCGCGGCGGCCTTCGGGTTTCCACGTGCCGTTCGCTTGTTGTTTTTTCAGGAAAAGGGGTTTCATTTTTGCGTTCCAATCCTGCCATGGTTTGCCGCCGTGCAAAAAGAGGCTGAGGCATCCGTAGTACCAATAATAATAATCTTTTTGGGTTGTGGCGGGTAGTCGGGTGGCGAGAAATTTAGCGGAATCGATCTGGCGTTTTTCGTCGGGTTTGGAGCCGTAGAGTTGCTGGCAGTACATGCCTACGGAGGTCATGGATGGTTTAGGAACGGAATCTTTGTAGCCGTAAAACCCTTTGTGTTGACCGGCGCTTACGGTGTCGAGAAACTGCCGCGCGGGGCCGAGGTGTTTGGCGGGCACGCTGACGCCGGCCATCTCGGCACTGCGCAAGGCCATGATGACCCAGCCGGTAACCGATAAATCACCCGCGTGTTCCAGCGAAGGGTGGGGCTGATAGCGCCAGCCGCCGCTCTTGGGATTTTGGGAGGCGCACAAAAATGAAACAGCTCGCTCAAGGGGCTGATAATATTTCTCCAGACGCGTAATGCCGGCGGCTTCCCCAAGGGCAAGGGTGCCAATGGCTTGTCCGTACATCCGGCCGCCATCTCGCATGTTGCCGGTTTCTGGAACTTGTTTTACCAGCCAGTCGAGCCCTTTGGCAAGGGCTTGGCCATAATTGGTTTCGTCATCGGGTTTTACGCCATAGGAAAAGTAGCAGAGAATCACCAAGCCGGTGTGGGCGACGTTGGATTGCGTCTCAGACCAGCAACCGTTTTCTTTTTGAGTGCGGGTGAACCAGTCCAGAGCGTTGACCACGGCGGCTTCGGTTTCGGCACTCCCGCCCAATTCATTGATAATCTCGCTACGTTTGGCGTTGCGGAGTGGGTTTTTGCGTAATCCGTAAGTGCTGCGAAGGGCGCGGCGGCTTTGTGTGGGATCGGGTTTGAGCACGCCGCCGATGCGCGTGCCGCCGGCTTGTTGCGCGGAGGCGGGGCTGGGCATGCTCAGGCTCAATGCGATGAGGGTGATGGCGAGGGCGGGGAGGGCTCGTGTATCGGACTGGTAGTTCATAGCTTGTGCTCCGTTCAATCTATTTTAAAAGACGGATTTGTAAATCATGAAGTTACAGAAGATGATGGATAATGCGAGGTTGGGCAAAAAAAAAACCGGCCAAATGGCCGGAATGAAATCGGTAGATTGAGTCGCGTGGATTATTTAAGCTGATTGAGGGCGGTTTTGTTGTATCCCACAATCACTTTGTCGCCGGCGATGACGACTGGCACTCCGCCGCGCCAATGGATGCCGGCTTCCTTGGTTTTCTTGGCGACCACGGCGCGGGCTTTCCCGTCCGTCCGAATATTTTTTCGCACAAAGTCAACGCCATTTGATTTGAGTAAGTCGGCCGATTTGGTGCAGTAGCCACAGCTTGGAATGGAATAGAGAACGACTTTGCTGTGCGGCTTGTTATGCGTTGCGCCGAGGCCGCGGCCCCCTTCTTGGCTGGGCTTGGTGCCGTTGCCTTGTTGATGGGACTGGGGGCGACCTGAGGAATTTCCCCCGCCGTTTTGCTCCTGTTCATGGCGCTGTGCTCGGATGTGAGCCAGGATTTTCTTGAGCTTAATGATTTGTTCTTTGGTGAGGATTTCCATGCGCCGGTTGTGAGCCTGATGGTGGACGGCTTTGATTTGCTCTTTCTTTTCTTCCTTCGATAGTTCTTTGTTGGCGATGATGCCTTTGATCTTCCGGGTCGCGTACTGATGAACGGCGCGGAGTTTTTTGACCTGTTCCTCGGTGAGCTCGAGTTCTTTGATGAGGCGTTGGCGTTGTTGGGCGTTGTGGTTGCCATTTTGGTGGGGACGAGCGGAGGACTGACGAAGCTTTTTCAGTTTTGCGTATTGTTCTTCGCTGAGCAATTCGCGCACGGCGGCATCCATTTTCTTGAAGCCTTCTTTGAGTTTGGCTTTTTTCTCTTCCTTGGAGAGTTCTTTGTTACCGTGAATGGCCTTGGCATATTTGTGCCATTTTTCATGGATGGCTCTGAGTTGGGCAGCTTGCTCATCGGTGAGGTCGAGTGTTTCCTTGATATTCACGTGTTGGCGTTGTCCCCCTCCGTTTTGTTGGCTGCCATTTTCGGTACGGGTCATGCCACTTTGGGGTTTGTGGCCGCTATTGCCGTTCCCCTGCGAAGGGTTCTGGGTTTGGCCGGAGTTGCCCTGTTGGCCGCTATGGGTGCTGCTAAGGGGTTTGCGAACGGATTGGCGATTTACGCTGCTGCCTGGTCCGGTTTGGTTGCGCACGGAGTTTGGCGCGCCATGCTGTTGCTGGCCTTGGCCTTGGGTGAGTGACGGTGCGGCGAGCGCGCCGGTGATTAGGATGATTGCAATTTTGAGGTTCATGGTTGTCTCCTGTTCCGTTCGTTAACAAGGCAGACGCGTGGGTTTTGGCCCCGGTTACACTTGTTTCGCGATAGTTTGATTTGGGGTGCAATGGGAGCAGGCTGTGGCAACAAGGGTTGTCAAGTGGCTTTGCTGGGGGTAGTATCGGGCATGCGGCAAATCTTCAACGCAATTTTTACACTGTGTTTGGTGCTCGTTTTTTTCAGTGGTTGCGGCAAGAAAAATAATACAGACCCCGGTGATCCCAGTCGGGTGGTCTCGGCGGAGATGCTGATTTTCGATGAGGATACGGGCGTCGTCATCAAGGCGGGCGAACTCGAGCCATTCACGGGTAAAGCGGTTTGGGTTCACCCCAATGGCCAGCGCCAACAGGAAACGACTTATGTGGATGGACGCGAGGACGGCCAGGAAATCTGGTGGCATCCGGATGGGGCACGTGCTGGTCAGAGTGAATACCAAACCGGTGTGTTGAATGGGTCCACCATTCAATGGCATCCGGGCGGAGTGAAAATGGAGTTTCAAGTTTTATACAGAAATGGATTGCAGGATGGCAAAGAAGTGTGGTGGCACGAAAATGGTCGCGAAAAAAGTGTGACTCATTTTGAGAACGGCCTGCGTCAGGGCCGGGCGACCGGATGGTTTTCTGACGGCAGCAAAGCCTGGGAAGCGATGTGGGTGGACGACGAACCGCAAGGCCGTTACTCGGAATGGTATGAAACCGGCCAGGTGAAAAGTCAAAAAGAATACGACGCCGGCAAGCAAACTGGCTCCGAAACATGGTGGTACGAAAACGGAGAGAAATCCTGGGAAGCCAACTGGAAAGAGGGTCGGCAAGCCGGACTGAAAACGGAGTGGTACGAGAGCGGCAATAAAATGAGCGAGACGTTTTATAAAGCCGGCCGCCGCGAAGGCACGGCGACGGGATGGTATGAGAACGGCAATAAAGCTCATGAGACGACTTATCTGGATGACGAGGAAGTCGCGGTGAAAGAATGGAACGAGGATGGAAGCGCCGTGGCTGCTGCGCCCGATCCGCAAGGCCGCGTTCGAGTGTGGGTCACCGGCGAGATCGAAAAACTTTACAGCAACAAAGCCGAGGGAATTGTGTATACCGACTTTGGTGAACCCGACCGTGCTGAAGGCGGCGCTTGGGTGTACGAGAATGTTCAAGTGCGCGCATCGGGCACGGCCATTGCCCACGAGGTCGAGTTTACGTTTCAATCCGGCAAAGTGAAATCGGTAAAAGTAAACGTCCCGCAAAAAAAAGAAACCCCCTGACCTGTCGCCCCGCAAAACAACTGCAATCAACACGATGAATCAATTCATACCCATAACAGTGATGGCCTTGCTTTTGGCCTTCGGTTGCTCCAAGGATGAACCTCCGATTGAACCGAATCCCTCCAGCCCATCTTCTGGGAACTCCGGCAATGCGGGCGGCCCCGGCGGTATGAGTGGGGAAGGTGGAGAAGGTGCCGTAGGCGGGATGGAGGCAGTTCCACAACCCGGCAGCGGAGGCACGATTCCTGCCGGGCCACCTCCCGGAGGTACACAGAATGTGAATGAAGATCCCAAAGGTGCACCGGTGCTTGCTGAAATGAACGGCGTATTCTACGAAGTTTACAAGATTTCAGAACTCCCGTTCACCGGTAAAGCGGTGGAGTATCACGCCACCAATGTCGAGAAATCAGAAAAAGTTTATAAGGATGGCCGACTCGAGCAGTTCACCGAGTGGCACGATAACGGCCAGAAAAGTCGGGAGGTCATTTATGCCGCAGACGGCAAAACCACCGAGAAACGCTGGAACAAAAAAGGCGAAGAGATCAACGCCAACAACGCGAAAGCCCGGGCAATGCAATGGACCTTTGGCATTGTCGGCAATAAAATGGCCATCGAACAATATCGCGGCCTTGCTGGAGATCTGGTGCGCCGCGGGTTTGGGCCGCCCGATGAAGAGAATGGCGGCGTGTGGGTTTACCGCAACATGAAGGTGCGCTCCGGCACTCAACAGATGACGACCGTGCGATTCACCATTGCCGGCGGCAAAGTCATTTCTGTCGGCGTGGAACCGTAACGCGCGGATTGCGGGTTACTCAATACGACAACACAAAGGGTTGCGCTCCGAGGATGGAAGCGTACAATTCGAGAACCTTAACACCAACTCGAACCCAAAGGATTCCTATGGTTGCCACTGCTCCGCTCGATATTCCTGTCATCCAACCCTCGCCCCGCGTGCAGGCGTTTCTGCAATCCCCACGCCAAGCGCTCATCAACGGCCAATGGCAAGCTGCTTCCTCCGGCAAAACCTTCGCCGTTTACAATCCCGCCAGCGGGGCGGAGATCGCCCAAGTCGCGGAGGGCGATGTGGAAGATATTAATCTGGCTGTTGCCGCCGCGCGTAAAGTTTTTGATGACCCCAGCCACGCGTGGAACACCATGACCCCCAGTGAACGCGGGCGGCTCATTTGGAAAATTGGCGATCTCATTCTCGAGCACGCCGCCGAATTGGCCGAGCTGGAAAGCATCGACAACGGCAAACCCATGGGCGTCGCCGCCGCCGCCGATGTGCCACTCTCAGCCGATCTATTTCATTACATGGCAGGCTGGTGCACCAAGCTGGAGGGTAACACCATTCCCATTTCCGTGCCGTATGCACCGGGCGCGAAGTTTCACGCGTACACCACACGCGAGCCGGTGGGCGTGGTCGGCCAAATCATCCCGTGGAATTTCCCGTTGCTGATGGCCGCGTGGAAACTCGGCCCCGCATTGGCCACCGGAAACTGCGTGGTCCTCAAACCCGCCGAGCAAACGCCACTCACCGCGCTGCGCTTGGGTGAAATTTTGCAGGAAGCTGGCGTGCCCGATGGGGTTGTCAACATCGTTCCCGGAATGGGCGAAACCGCCGGGGCTTCGCTGGCCGCGCACGATGACGTGGACAAGGTTGCGTTCACCGGTTCCACTGAGGTCGGCAAAATGATTGTTAACGCCGCGGCCGGGAATCTCAAAAAAGTCACCCTCGAGCTGGGCGGCAAATCGCCCAACATTATTTTCAAGGACACCGCCGACCTCGAAGCCACCATCGCCGGGGCCGCCAGCGCCATCTTTTTTAATCACGGCCAATGTTGCTGTGCCGGCTCGCGCCTTTATGTTGAGAAAGATATTTTTGATGAAGTGTTGGCCGGCGTGAAGGATGCTGCCGCTGCCATCAAGATGGGGCCCGGTTTGGCTCCCGATACCGAGATGGGCCCGCTCGTGTCCGATGAACAACTTGCGCGCGTTACCGGTTATATGCATGCCGGAGTGGAAGCCGGTGCCAACTGCGTTACCGGCGGCACGCGCCTCGGCGATCAAGGTTACTTTGTGTCGCCCACCGTCATCACTGATACCCGCGATGATATGAGCATCGTGCGCGAGGAAATTTTCGGACCCGTCGTGGTGGCCGATCCCTTCGACGACATCGATGAAATCATCGACCGCAGCAATGACAGCACCTACGGCCTCGCCGCCGGAATTTGGACGCGTGATTTATCCAAGGCCCATCGCACCGCCGCCCGCCTGCGCGCCGGCACGGTGTGGGTGAACACATACAACATCTTCGACGCCGCGCTGCCCTTCGGTGGCTACAAACAATCCGGCTGGGGCCGTGAAATGGGCCGCGAATCACTGGAACTCTACACCGAAACCAAAGCCGTTTGCGTGGGGTTATAAATATCGAACATTCGCCAAAAACTTAGCCAAAAAATCCGCCATGAATGCAAAAACTATTTTGGAAGATAAAAGCACCGGCGTGCGCTCCATTGAACCCGATGCCACGGTGTTCGAGGCCGTGCGGTTGATGGATGAATTTAAAGTCGGCGCATTGATGGTGGTGGATGAGGGCCAGCTGGTGGGCATCATTTCCGAACGCGATTACACGCGCAAAGTGGTGCTCAAGGATCGCTCGTCTAAGTCCACCCAAGTTTCGGAAATCATGACGCGCGACCTCGTGCAAATCAGCCCCGACGCCAGCCTTGAAGAATGCATGGCCGTGATGGGCCAAAATCGCGTGCGCCATTTACCCGTCACCGAAGCAGGCAAAATCCTCGGCGTCATCACCTCCACCGATCTCCTCATCCTCTCCCTAAACCAAAAAGATCACATCATTCAACAACTCGAGCAGTACATCGCCCCGGGGCCGTAGGGTTTTTCTAATGCAGCATGGCTTGCGCCATCACCAAGGATTTCATTGTTTAGAATGATGGTGCGGAGGGAGGCGGCTCCGTTATAATTTTTCTGGTTGATTGTAGTGGGTGTGGGTGAAGAATTTCCTGTAGGGTGGGGCGTATGAAACAGATTCTCTTAACGATTGCGGTAGTGGCGTTGGTGGGATGTGGGAAGAAAGATGCCGAGTCCGCCAAGTCGGAGCCGACTAAAGCCAAGGCAACCGCTGGGGTCAAGCTATGGGAATTTGAAACGGATTGGCATGTGGTCTCCTCCCCCGCCATCGGATCTGATGGTACGGTTTACGTCGGGTCAAGGGACAAAAAGCTCTATGCCATCAATGGCAAGAGTGGGGTCAGGCTATGGGAATTTGAGACGAGAGATGAGGTGTGGTCCTCCCCCGCTATCGGATCTGATGGCACGGTTTATGTCGGAGCACATGACGATAAGCTCCATGCCATCAAGACCTCCACTCAAGGACTCGCCAATAGCCCGTGGCCCATGCGCGGACAAAACCCCCAACACACCGGACGTGTGCCTGGTGCCAAGGCTCCTGTGGCTATGCCACCCGGCAAGGCTTTTGCTTGGACGATGGGGGTAAACCAACAATCTCTGGATCGCTTTTATGTAGGCAAGCGGCAGGCACAGGTTCAAACGTTCTTTGGTAAACCGGAAAAGACACAAGGAGAATGGTGGGGATACACTGGAATGAACATTACCGATGGCCAAGGCAACAAATACAGCACCGCATGGTTTGGGTTTTCAAATGGTATGGTGCAACAGGTGCGGTTTGATAAGTAAACAACCTTCAATTAGCAAGCGGGATAGCAGCGCGATTTACTAAAGCGGCTCTTCACGCGGCGGCGTGTGGGCCATTGTGCATATGCTGATGCCGAACAGGAATATTCCCCTTGGGTTGGAAGGGCCTGGCGCTAATGCTCGATTGTTAATCCATGGCTCTCAGCCACGCTGTTAAGATTCCGGGTTGCGTCTAATCGTGCGTTTTGCAAGGACACAAACCTGGCTTCGTCAACCTCGTCAATATTATTAATGCTTCCTAAATACGTATTTATAACATTCAGGGAACTTTCCAGGCTCTTCATGGCTTGTTTGAAGTCGTCAGGGCAGCCGCTCATATCAATATTCCGTACATTTTGTAGGTATGAATTAGTGGCATCTTTTATCCCTTGGAAACTCTCGGCTTGGAGTGCTGATTTAAAAAGGGTTGAGTATGTTCGCTCCGCAGAAGCCATCGAGTTATAGGCTTTTACTATAGCCTGCTGTTTTCCGCCGCACCCTGTCATAAATGCTGCGGCCGTCAGAATTGTGATGATAAGATGTTTCACGTCTCTATTTTAGAAAAACGGGGGGGGTAGTTGCAAGTGTAAATAATATCTTCTGATTTTACTTTGATCAGGTCATTAGCCAAGGTTTGATTGAGGTTTACGCAGTGATGTGCGCATTTAAAACGGCCCTTCACGCGGCGGAGTGGGGTCCATCGTGAACACGCTGGCGTCGAAGGTGGCCTTCAGCATTTGCGTTTTCAAGTCGGCTTGGGCTGGGGTGCTCCAGAGATTTTCAAATTCATCCGGATCATTTTCCAGATCGTAAAGCTCCCCCTGATCCGTGCCGTGGTAGACAATCATCTTATGGGTGTTTGTCCGCAGCATGGTGCCGTAGCTGTGTCTATGGCTCCATGCATTGTAGTATTCGCTGAAGACATGCGGGCGGTGAGTTGCCGGATCGCTTTCGCCGCGCAGAATGGGCAGGAGCGATTTTCCCTGCATCGCCTCGGGCACATCCAGTCCGGCGGCTCCCAGCAGGGTGGGGGCGATATCAACCAGTTCCATCAGGCAATTTGCCTGCAGCTGGGTCTTGAATTGTTGCGGCCAACTGAAGATCAGGGGCACGCGCACGGCTTCCTCATAAAAATGAGGGCCCTTCAGGTAGATGCCGTGGTCGCCCAGCATTTCCCCGTGGTCACTCATGAAAATGATGATCGTGTTTTCCAACTGTCCCGTGGCCTCCAGAGCGCCGATCATGCGGCCCACGCCCTCGTCGATGTGCTCAATCATCGCATAGTAGGCTGCCGTGACCTCGCGCTTGTCGGCATCAGTCATGGCCGCGACATCATAGCTGCCGGGATCGTTGTGGGCGTATTGGCTGTCGAGTTTTTGGAACGTGGTTTTGGTTTCCAATTCGCCGGGTCGTGTTTTGGGTAATGGCAATTCATCCGGATTGTAACGCGCCAAATATTCGGCCGGTGGATCGAAGGGATGATGCGGGGCAAAACAATTAAAACTGAAAAACCACGGCGCCCCGTTTTGTTCGCGAATGAAATCAATGGCCCGATTCGCGCACCAAGTAGATTGGTGGTACTCGGCGGGAACGCCGTGCTTTATATAAGGCGTCGAGGGCCCGTCGTAGAGCGCTTCCCATGACTTGCCCTGTTGCGTGAGCCATTGGGTGTAGGCATTCTCCGGCCAATCCGGCTGCGGATGGTGCGACCAATCAAAAACGTCATAGCCATCATCAATCCGTTTTTCCACCACGCCATTGGCGCAGGTGGCGAGGTGCAGTTTGCCGGCGAGGCCGCAGGTGTAGCCGGCATCGGCGAGGAGTCGGCTGATGAGTTTTTCCGTGCCCGGCATCGCCTGTCCGTTTTGGCGACAACGCGTGGTGCGCGGATAACGTCCGGTAAGAAACGAAGCGCGGCTGGGCGTGCAAACGGGGCTTTGGCAATAGGCCCGCGTAAACGCCACGCCTTGCGCGGCCAGCGCATCCAAGTTGGGTGTGTTGATGTGCGAATTGCCTAGCGCGCCGATCGTGTCGGCCCGTTGTTGGTCCGTGCAAATCCACAGGATGTTTGGTTGATCCGTCACGCGGGTTGAATAATTCAACTCGCCATGCTTGGCGAGCTTTGGCTTGATCATGCGGTAAAAAACATCCGCCCACTGTTCGATATTATGACAGGAGGGGAAGGTGTCCACTTTATTCAAGAGATTTTCAGCGAATTATTGGAGAATTGGGAATAACCTATTGCCCGATTGAGTCAGAAAATCTCGACTCTGTTTTATGTCTTCGCTAAGTTGAGCAAACGCTATGGAGGAAACGCGTCGCCAATTTTTGCGCCAAGGACTGAGCACTACCGTGCTGACTGCGGGTGGTATTTTGTTGCTTCATCCTGTCGATGCGCTGGCGGCAGTGCTGCGCCGTTATCACGTGGTGGCAAAAGGCGACACCCTCAGTGCAATCGCCCAGCGGTATCGTGTCACCGTCAATCAGCTAAAGCTTTGGAATGGGCTGACCAAAGATCTCATCGTCCCCGGTCAGCGGATCCATTTGCGCACGCAATACAATTCGCTGCCACTGACGACGATTAATAAGCCGCGCATTAACACCACCAAGTGGAAAAATATCATCGCCCACCACAGTGCGACTGGAAACGGTAACGCAAAAATATTTGATGATGCCCATCGGCGGCGCGGGATGGAGAATGGCCTCGCCTATCACTTCATCATTTGCAATGGCACCAACGGTTCCGCCGATGGCAAAGTGGAAGTAGGCAATCGTTGGCTCCGCCAAATCAAAGGCGGCCACGTGAAAAGCGAAACCTACAATGCCAATTCCATCGGTATTTGTGTGGTCGGCAATTTTCAGGAAAAATGGGTCACCGCCAAGCAGCAGCAATCACTCATCGAGCTGGTTGATTACCTGAAAAACAAAACCCTCCGGGGTCGCCCCAAGTTCCGCGTCCATCGCGAGTTAGAGCAAACCGTGTGCCCCGGGAAAAATTTCCCAGTCAAAAAGCTGCACGCTCTTTTTGGCTAACCCAACACACTCACGTTGTACAGCGTGTACAGCCCCTTCAGCAAGCGATCCTGATCGCATTGCGCCAGCGACATTTGGTCGGTAAGCTTTTCCAGTAATTCCGCCTCGGTGCCTTCGTATTGGCCGTCGATGAGCATCATCCCAATGACGTGCGCCGTGAGGAAACGCTTTTGTCGGGTGCTCAATCGCGCCACTTGATCGTCCAACGTTTCCGCCTTTTCCGCGAGCAAGCGATTGCCCGCTTCGATGTGTTCGAGGCTTGGCACAAAACGTTGGAGATACGCCGTCTCACTTTTTGCCACCTCACCATCAGCACCCTCCATCGCGATCAGCACTGCACAAAAAAGCGCCCATTCATCATCATCACGAAACGCGTTCGATTGGAACCGCGCCTCGAGCGCCTCCTGCACATCACGCGCGCTGTCGCGTTCCAGCCGCAGCGTTTCCGCCGCCAACTCCACCAGCGAACGATCCCGCACGCGTCCATCGGCGATGCTGAGGTTCACAATATTGGCAAACAGGCACGCACTTTGCGCATCGTCTAACGCCAAGCCCGCAGTTTTCAGAGCCTCCTCCAGCGAAGAGGGGGCGGGGATCGCGTGCCCCTCCGCTAAGGGCGTGAGATGCGGCGGCATCGGGTGCCTTGTCTTTTCGCACACTCCCTTGATCACCGCCAAAAACCGTTGCACTGTCAAATTGCCGTCACTCATTGGGGGGACTCTAGGGAAACACAGTGTCTTGGCAAGCATTCAACGGAGTGAACTGGGCTTTGGAATTTTTATTAAAAATTCGCTGGACAAATCACGGCGCACGGCGCACAAACGGCTTTTGTTATAACACACGATTTCAAATGATTTCTAGCACCGCCACCTCGCTTGCCGATGAAACGTACCACGCCATTCGTAAGCGCGTGGCCACCGGACATTGGCCGCCGGGGATGCGGTTGGTGAATCGGAAGCTCGGGGCTGAGTTGGGCGTGAGTATGGTTCCGGTGCGCGAGGCGCTGAATCGGTTGGCGAGTGAGGGTCTTGTGGAGCACGTGCCCGGCGCGGGGGCGTTTGTGCGGCGCCTGGATCGCAAGCAGATTGTGCAACTTTATGCGTTGCGCGAACAGCTCGAGTGTTTTGCCGCGCGCGAGGCGGCGGCGCGCATTCGGCCGGATCAATTGGTGCAGTTGGAAATTCTCTGCGCCGATTGGCGGACGCTGCTGGGACGCATTCGACAAAGCAAAGGGCGAACGGCAACGGCGGCGGTGTTGCGACGGTGGCTGGATAATGATTTGAAATTTCATCGGGTGCTTATTGAGGCGGCGGATAATCCGTGGCTGACCAAATCGGTAATGGATTTGCGGATGCTCTCAGTAGTGGCGCGCAATAAACCGGGTGCGTTGCCGTTGGAATCCGCCGAGCGCACGCATCGTGACCACGAAAAACTGGTGACGGTTTTAGGCAAGGGAAACGTCGGAGAGGCCGAGTGTTTGATGCGCCGTCACGTGAGCGATGGGTGCGAATTTATTTTAAGCCACTTGGAGGAATGATCGTGAAACATTTTTTTGCTGTATTGGTTTTTTTGAGTGTTTCGGCGATGGCCGGGGATGGGGCTTGTCTTGCGTCCAAGGCACTGCCCGATTTGCCGGATTCCATCGGCGTGGCGGGGCCATTTGTCGGCGTGCACAATGACGCGCTGATCGTGGCCGGTGGCGCGGATTTCCCTGTGCCCGCAGGCGGGGATTTGTGGGAGGTGCCGAAGGTGTATCACGACAAAGCGTGGGTGCTTGTGCGCAAGGGGGAAAGCTACGAATGGAAAACCGATTTCACATTAGAAAAGCCAGTGGGCTACGGAATGTGCGTTTCGACTGAGAATGGCGTTGTGTGCATCGGCGGCCAAACGGGTAAGGTGGTTTATTCAGATGTGTTTCGGCTGGAGTGGGATGCAAAAACGGAAACACTGAAACAAACGAAATTACCTCCGTTGACGGAGGCTTGCACCGGTGGCGCAGCGGCGTTGATGGGCAATGTGGTTTATGTCGCAGGCGGGCAGAGTGGTGCGGAGCTGAACACGGCCACGAAGAATTTCTGGCGATTGGATTTGGGGGCGGAAAAAATGGAGTGGGAAAAACTCCCGCCGTGGCCGGGGCCGGAGCGGGCGTTTAATCAAATGGTGGCACAGCATAACGGGCGCGAGATGTGTCTGTACGTTTTTGGCGGACGTCGGCAGGATGCGAAAGTGGAAGGCATCGCGGGGATCATCGCGATGAATGATGTTTATGAGTTTAGTCCATCCCGTAAAAAAAGCGGCAAGGCCGAGGCGTGGCGGAAACGCAAGGCATCGCCGAAACCGATGATGGCGGGCACGGCAGTGGCGGTGGGGCAATCGCACATATTCGTGGTGGGCGGCGCGGATGGCGAAGGGCTTAAAAAAATCGCGGCGGACGCGGACTTTGTGAAAACGCATCCGGGTTTTCCTAAGCGCGCGTGGGCGTATCACACGATCACGGATACTTGGATTGACGCCGGGCCGTTGCCGGCAAATCACGTCACCACGCCCGCGGTGAAATGGGGCGACGACATCATCATCGCCAGCGGCGAAATCAAACCGCGCGTGCGCAGCGTAAAGGTGTGGCGGCTCACGCCCGTCGAAAATAAAAAACCGTTTGGCGCGATTAACTTTACCGTGCTCGCGTTGTACTTGCTGGTGATGGTCGGCGTGGGCGTGTGGTTTATGCGCAAAAACAAAACCACGGATGACTACTTTCGCGGCGGCCAAAACATCCCGTGGTGGGCCGCGGCCTGTTCGATTTACGCCACGATGCTCAGCTCGCTGACGTTTGTGGCGCTGCCGGCGCTGGTGTACGCCACCGATTGGTTGCTGTACATCGGCATGCTGATGATCCCCGCCGTGGCGCCGCTGGCGATTTATGGCGCGATGCCGTTCTTCCGGCGCATCGACGCCACGAGCGCGTATGAATATCTCGGCAAACGCTTCAGTCGGCCAGTGCGGCTCATCGGCAGCGGACTCTTCACGCTGTTTCACATTTCGAGAATGGGCATCGTGATGGCGCTCACGGCGCTGGCGCTCTCCGCCGTCACGCCGCTTTCGCCGTGGCAAAGTGTTCTGATTATGGGCGTGCTGTGCTTGATTTACTGCACGATGGGCGGCGTGGAGGCGGTGATTTGGACGGACACAATCCAAACCGTGGTCCTGCTCGGCGGCGCGGTGGTTTGTGTGTTTTACATAATCGGCGGCGTGGACGGCGGCTTTGGCGGCGTGCTCGATCTCGCAAAGGCGAATGACAAAATGACTTTGGTGAACCTCGATTTCAGTCCGGACAGTTTCACCGTGCTCGCGTTGTGGGTCATCATTCTCGGCGGCTTCGGCCAAAACCTTTCGAGCTACACATCCGATCAAGCCGTGGTGCAGCGGTACATGACCACCAAAAGCACTGCTGCCGCCGCGCGCTCTATTTGGGCAAATGGAATATTGGCGGTGTTCGGATCGCTGCTGTTTTTCTTCATCGGAACGGGCTTGTACGCTTTTTACCATTCCAATCCGGCGCAACTCAATCCGACGATTCAAAACGACCAAATTTTCCCGATGTTTATCGCCACTGAATTACCCGTCGGCATTGCGGGCCTCATTGTGGCGGGCATCTTTGCGGCCGCACAATCGACGGTGTCCACCAGCATGAACTCCACCGCCACCACATTGGTCACCGATTTTCTGCGTCCGTTTAATCGATGCGACAGCGAGGCCGGTTATTTGAAAGCCGCGAAAGTGCTAACGCTAGTGATGGGCGTGCTCGGCACGATGGCGGGGTTGCTTTTTATCAGCCCGGAAATCCGTTCGTTGATGAGCGAGTATTTCAAAGTCATCGGAATGTTTATGGGCGCGCTCGGCGGATTGTTTTTGTTGGGCATCCTCACCACCCGCGCCCACGCGCGCGGTGCGTTCATTGGATTGCTCGGCGGCGTGGCCGTGATGATTTGGATTTGGCGCGCCACAGAAACCAACGGCTTTCTATATTCCCTCATCGGCATTGTGTCGTGCCTGTTCATCGGTTATGTGGCGAGTGTGCTGCTTCCAACCACACAAACTAATTTGGAAAATCTAACTTTACACACATTGATAAAAAAGGAATCCGCAAATGGTTAAACAAATGAACTTCACAGGGGTTTTACTGGCAACCGCGCTTTCGGGTGCCACTGCTGGTGCCCTTAAAACCGGTTTTGAAACAACCAAGCCAAGCGAAATTCGCGAACTCAAAACCAATGCGGGCACTTGGAGCGCAGAAGTGGGGCACGCAGAGGTGACGGCGAAGTTCCATTACGCCGGCAAACAATGCCTGCATATTTACGGCGGGAAAGAACGGCGGGTGGAATTCACGCCAGCCGCCGACATCAAGCTGCCGGGGAAGTTGGTGTTTCAGGCCGAGCGCTGGACGAGTCGCAGTCCGTTTGCCTTTCGCGTGGAGGAAAAAGTTGCCGGAAAATGGGTGGAGATTTTTAATGGTGACCGCGCAGTGGTGGTGGGTCGCCCTTTCAAAAGTCGCGTTAGCATTCCGCTGCTTCGCAATCCGGAACGGCTGCGCTTCACGTGTACGAGCCCGGAACGCTCTGGAATTCTTATCGACGACGTGGCGCTCATACCGGCTTCGTTGCAAAAAATCGCAGGTATCACGGTCGAGGACGTTCAAGTACCCGTGCTGGTGGGGCTGGAAACCAATCCACTGCTGCGAGTGCGTGTAGAAACGACTGGCGCGATCAAGCCCATCACTTTGATCGAAGCGGCGGCAATGTTGAGCGGCAACATCTCGCCCAACGATTTGGCAGCGGTGCAGTGGTTAACTTCCGGCAGCTCGGCGAACTTTGGTGCTGCCAAACCGTTTGGGGAATCGTTGTCCGGCAAAACGGGGCCGGTTATTTTCAAGGGCAATACATTGCTCCTCGAGGGTGCGAATTATTTTTGGTTGTCGGTGAAGCTCAGCGATCGTGCGGATATCGATCGGACGATTTCGGCCGCGTGTTCTTACTTGAAATTTTCCGACGGTAAAA
>JACKQG010002671.1_pt1 | contig 22903 bp, 12 predicted proteins | sample 8237621 | NCBI WGS metagenome assembly JACKQG01 (sample SAMN15677084, study PRJNA649215) | marine metagenome | biome: marine; feature: Black Sea; material: saline water; isolation source: suspended particulate matter (SPM) from the Black Sea western gyre | collected 2013-06-09/2013-06-10 | depth... | reverse complement strand
ATCGGCTTGCCTAGGGATTCCAAGTTCATCATAATAGAACAGCCTCTTGGAATGGGTAATGTCATCGCAGCCGATGAATCGTGGTGGCCCGTCTTCGGGGAAGTGCCCGTTGTCAACCGGAATGTAGCTCTCGCGCCGAAAGGCGAAGATGCGGTTCGTCGATGATTCGTGAATACAGGCGATGATCGGATTTGTCGAGTCGCGGAACACCAGTTTGCAGATCCGCTGTCCACCGTTGCCGGCGGGCTCTGTCCGGTGAATTGCGCCGTCGTTTGTGACGAAGTAGTAATCGTCGCCATCGACGGCAGCGGTAAAGGGCACATTGAACGGCACGACGAACGATTCTTTTTCGATCCATTCCATGGTCGTTACTCCCTCGGCGGCTGCAGACGCATCTAGTTCCGGAATACTCATTTCCGGCACATGCAAGGCAATACCAACTTCATGGGATCTTATCCCGTCGTGACGTTTGCGTGGAGCGTCAACCTGTTCTTTGCGACGCCGGAGCACAACGTCGGCTTCATCTCGGAGGCTGAAGTCGAACACGATCATCTTTGAGGGCAAATCTCCGCGCATGCTCCTGTTCTCCGGAAGCGGACACGTGAAGAACAATCCCTTGCCATCTGATGGAACAACAAAATCGCAGCCAGCGAGTTGATCATCATAAAGGTAATCGATAATCTGGTGTTCTTTCCCACTCGCGACTGGACTGATGGGCGTGTTGAGCCTGTACCTGCAGAGAGTGCTGCGAGCGCGCAGTCTTCCGTTGTCGATTTGCCTTACGTTGCATACGAGTTCGATTTCCTCGGTGGGAGGCTTCATCGTTACATCATACCCTGCGCCCAACATGTATTCGATTGCATAATCTTGGTAGGGAATGAGGAAAAAGCCCGACTGGAGGCCGCATGTCGGCGCAGAGTCGAACCCCCAGCCCCAAAAGAACATCAGCCGCCCCCGGTCGGCGCGCCATTTCGGGAATCCTCTTTGGTGTGAATCGACAGGGGCATCCGAGTCGCCTTTATAGGTGAGCTGGTCTCTCCATGGAAATACCATCATGTTAAAGGCCTTCGGGATAGGAAAGCGAGGATAGGCCCGATGCATCATTTTCAGCTCACCGGATTCAAGACGCTGAACCAGCCATCGACGGTCTCCACCGAGTCCGCCCGTGCTGCCAATCAACTCGGGTCCGTCAATACATGCAAATGGCATATGGACGACCGTGCTCTCGGACATCGGCTCCGTCTGTTGCTCGGCTGGCCTTGGTGACGGCCTTTCATGGACCTGAGCACTGTTCTCTCGCGAAAGGCTGAGGACCAACGCGGTAACCACTAAGACAGCCATCGAGTTTGTCGGCATCTTTTTCATCTTGTTAGCTCCGTATGGGGAATTCGTGTAGGCGCTGGGATCATCGCTCTGCTTTTGGGCTGGTGCCTTCGTCGTGCGGAGTCAGGCTGCGTCAGAATATGCTGCCTTGCACGTTTCGTGCTCGCCGCGTCGAAATCACACCCTATTCTATGTGCTACTCCACCGTAAACTGATCCCTGAGCCACGTGTCCGCGGGATTGGCCGGGTTGCCCGTGAGGAAATAAAACGTACGCACAGGGGTGATCTGGTTCGCCATAATGCCATCTCCGTTCAGATCTACACCTTCACCACCCTGGAGTTTCGCCACCTTCCATTCCCTGAGCGCCGTCGTTGCATCCATGTAAACGGCTGAAACGCTGTTAGATACGAAGTCGTCCAACACGGCGGATCGCGCTGCGGCTTCTGTGCTTGCGGTCCGTTCATATTCCTTTCCGTAGCTTGGATCATACCATGTCACGGTGAATCCGGACGCTGCATCGCCAGATACCATCTCTACGAGCTGATGCGCAGAAAACATCGAGGCTGGGTTGTTATTCACACCTTGTGCGGGAAGCAGGTTTCCCGGTGTAGCTCCTGCCTTCGTACCGCCAAACCATTCGAAGTGATCCGATTTGATATAGGGCCTGGGATTCGCCGGAGTAGGCGTCTGAATAATATTCATTGCCCTGATGTGCTGGAACAACTCCGGGTCGACAAGACTGCTTCCTGCATATGCACCATTATCTAGGTTCGCGCGGTTGAAGCTCCACTGTGCCACCAAAAAGCCCGTCAGCGGTACCTCCACGTCCTGGCCACTGACCTTGATTGTAAACGTTTCCTTGTTAGCTCTTATCGTTTTTGGCGTTCCATTTTCGATCCCTTGTGCTGCCAGGACATCCCCAAAGAAATCGGTCCAGGCATCACACGCTCCATCGCCGTGTTCGTTCCCTCCTGATCCAATGGGCGTTAGCAACTCTTGAGTGCTGTTGTTCGTGAAGTTTGTCCAGTTCTTGTAGTACCAGAGCGTCATATCGCCCGCAGTTGTGCCGTCGGCTTTTGGCACGGCGACGGTCTTGACCTGGCGGTCGCTGAATTCTCCCCAAATGGTGTCCACAACCGCAGCGTCGACTTCTGCTTCGGTATCAAGCGCCGGATCGCCGGGGTCCAGCTTGATTCCGCTGGCCCTTTCGGAGCCGATGTGGATCACCGTATGATACTCGGCGGTCGGTGCCCCCTTGTAGGTCGCGTATAGGGTGTTGATCTGCTCGCCCGCATCCCGCCAAATAAGATCGCCGCTGGCGTCGACGTCTCCCGGCATGGCAAACTTCCAGAAAATCCGGAAACTGTCGTGGTACAAGGCCATGTCGTCCGTGAGTGTAATGACCGATCCGTTGGTGAATTTGACCGCGCCTGAGTGGATCGTCGCGTCGATAACGGCCGTGGGGACTACGATACACGGATCGTTAGGATCAGGGAGGGCGTAGCCCATGATCTTCACGGTTCCCGTTAACTCCGGATCCAACTCGCCCATGAACTGGGCGTCGATGTTCACCGTTGCACCCGACTGGTACGCCACCGGCAGGCGCTCCCAGTCTTCAACGGTTCCGTCGCCGTCCCGATCCTCCCAGTGATGGCCCGTGTAATCCAGGCCCGTTCCCGGGTCGGGGACCATGTTCAGATGATCCTTGAATTCGGACCATTCCAGCGTGATTTCGTCATCGTCCTTGATCGTCACGGTTGCTTCATTTAGCGGGTCACCGTTGCCGTTCACGCCGGTGTTGATATCATAGCCGCCGCAAGGGACGGCCTGGCAGCAACCACCGCCGCCAAGTTCCGGATCTTCGATTTGGTAGTAGACCTTCATCCAGTTGGAAGAAAGCGTTGCCGTGAGTTCCTCACGTAGAGCCTCCACCACCGTGTCATCGGCCGCCTTTGCTTCGACGGACAGCGATGTGGCTCCGGCCGGAATGATGAATACGACTTCGTCGTCCGCCAGTGACCCGAAATCACTGTAGTCAAGCAACAAATCCTCGTCGTTGAAATCGCCATCACAGCCCCAAACGTTGCAGTGAGGCGTCGAGAAGATGTAGTCCGTCTGCCATTCCGCATCGCCGGAAAGAGTGACCGTCACGGGCAGCGGGAAGTCGATGTCCGTCTCGTTTTCCCGCGTGATGGTGAACAGGTGCGTCCCGGCTTCAACGCCGTAACCCGACCCGTCGACCGGGTCGCTCACAAGGCTTTCCTCGAGTTCCGTACCGACGGACTCAATCTTGACTTCCCATTCGTCGTTGTCAACGATGGTGATCCGCGCCGCAGCGTCCCCGAGAGGGATCACGCCCATCTCGCAGGTCCCACTGCTGTATCCGCACCAGTGGTAGCAGGCGGTGTCCGCGTCCAATTCCAACTCGTGCCACTCGGGAGCATCTTCCTTCAGACCGTCGTCGATGACGCGGAACCTGATTTCTTCACTCAGATCGAGCGACGGGGAAACCGGCGTCTCGAAATCGAAGGAGAGGAAGCCATAGCAGCCGCCATCGATCCATTGCACATCGCCGTTTTCGTCCCCGAGATCTTCGTTCAAATCGTACTCCAAATAGAGCGTCATCCAGCCTTCTTGGTCAGCGAAACCGGGAAGGTCGTCGATGGTAATCGAGTAGGTGGCGGTAAGATTAGCATCATCTTCATCGACAGTGACATCCGTCGACGGACCGCTGCCGACATCGACCGCCACCGACGCAGAGAAAGCGAGTAGAGTGCGGGTCTCAAGAGGCTCACAACGCAACGGTCGCGCGCCGCGTTTGCGTCTTCCGTTGGTATGCGAATTCCCAAACAGTACGTCCGTCAGTTTGCCCATCAATGTTCTGAGCCTGGTCATGCTGCGGTTCTCCTTAGCTTATCAAGAATAATGAATCGTGGCGACGTCAGTCGCTCCTCTGTCATACCAAACGTTTTCTTCATTCGCTCGTCACGTCACGGTAGTGATTTCACATCTTCTGCAAAGTTTCGCTTCTCTGAAGAGCTCTCCAACAAGCTGTCACGCCGTTCCCAGCAATTGGCGAAGAACCTCTCGAATTCGCGAATAGCCGTTCGGCTTTCAAATAGAATGTCGCTCCTGCGCAAGATCTCTTCATGCCAATGGCGTCGATAGTCTGAGTCGGTTCCCAGGCGAACGGCCAGAGCGACGTATTCTTCCACATTCGTTGCGATAAGTTCCTCGATTCCCATTTGGCGGTACAGCCCCTGGGCGTATCGTTCAACGTTGTAGACGCCTGGCAGTGTTACGATGGGGATGCCGAATGAGAAAGCATCGAACCCGGTGAGGCTGGCGCTGTAGTGGGGCGAGTCGAGCACCACGTTGGCGAGGGATAGCAGCGCGTAGTAGTTGCGCGTGCGCTGTCGCCGGAGCATGTGAACTCGTTGAAGCAGCGTTTCGCCGATTGTCCGCGACCATCGCGCGCGAAGTTGCGCGGCCATGTGCGCCGAGTCAGCGCCAAGCGTAACGACACATCCGCTTGGATCTGATTCCAACACACCCTTCAAAAGAGGATCGAAATCGGGATGATACTTCTCGATCCGCTGTGGACAGAAATAGATGGCACCGGCCGAAGGCAGCCCGAATTGCTCTCGATCACCTTTTTCGGGAATCGGGACCCGTGAAGGACATGTTGGGAATGCATCCTGGAACTGATGAAGCTTCTCCGTATAGTGTGCGCCCGCGCTGTCGATTTCGATTCGAGTCGATGAAAGGTAGTAGTCGACCGAAGCGAGGCCGGTCGTGCCATGCGTCCCCCAGCCGGTACACTGAATCGGCGCGCATCGAGTGAACGGCAAGAAGTAGTTGAATGCATCGGTTCCAATCTGGCGATGATACAAGATGTCGATCGCCGATTCATGGATTGTGTCGATCGCCCTTGCGAAGTCGTGTGGGTAGGCGACGAACTGGACGTGTTCCGCTTGAATCCTCCGGCGACAGACGTCCCAACCGCTCGTCGGACAAAGAACGACCGCCTCGAGACGCTCCTGGTCCAAGGACGAAATCGTATGTGCCATGTCCCGTAGAAAGCCGAGCTCCCGGTGACTCGTGACCAAAAACCCCACGCGAGGGCGCGCCGTGTCTCGAGCTTCCGGACGACGGTGCGGGAACGACGGCGAGAAGATGTGGGCGAACCGCTCCTTGAGCCTTCGGTTGCATTCTCCGTGATGCGACAGGCCAAACGGTGGCGGAAAGCCGATTCCGAGGCATAGTCGCCAGTCAAACGGGGGGGGGTTCTGCAGCAGCCTGGTCGAGCCGCCTCTCAAGTTCTCGACGATATTGTGCGAGCGAATCGCGATCCGGAAAGATAGCCGGACAGGCTCCCAAATCACGGAGGGACCACAATTCACGCCCTGGTTTGAGTTGGCATGCGCGATGATAACACGCCGTGCCTTCTGCAATACGCCCTTGGGCCGACAGAGAATCTCCCAGAGCCAGTTGGATTTCCGCGTTTTCGGGTGATAAGTCCAGAGCCCGACGATAGGCGAATTCGGCCTTTTCATGACTCCGCCGCGCGGAGGCGATGTTCGCCAAGCCGATCCACGCCCGCACGTCGTTGGAGGCCAACTGCAACGCACGTCGATACGACGTCTCGGCCTGTTTGAAGTCGCCCTGCGCGCGAAAAGCATCCCCCAAGTGCGTGTGGGCATCCGCTCGGCCCGGCTCAAGACGCACAGCCCGCTGAAGAAACTGAATCGCCTCTGCGTAGGACCGCCGATCAAGACAAGACAACGCCGCGTTGGTCAGGGCGTCGGGATAGTCTTGCTTCAAGGCTAAAGCTCGTATGAACGCAATCTCTGCTTCATCCAACCGCTTCGCAGCGCGCAACGCCGCACCGTAATTGTTCCAATAGACGGCCTTCGTCTGGCAAAGCGACAGGGCCTTTTCTAGATGATCGATTGCCCGTTCCCTATCACCGCGCTGATGCAGGGTCACGCCCAAGAGATGGTTCGCGCCGGCATGGTCGGGATGCCTCTTCAATATGGCCTGATAGAGCCGCATGGCCGACTCGACATCGCCCGACTGATGCCGGGAAATCGCATCTTGAAATGTCGCCTGAAGTGTAAGCAAGGAGAACCTCCTTCATGAGCACCAGACTTCCGGAAATGCCGTTGCCTAGTGCCTCAAGAACGAAGAACGCCGAACGCAACTGCCACAAAAACGGGCAGAGGACTGGCCACCAATTTACGGGAAGGAACGACGAGTGTCAAGCGACTTGCGGCGTTTCCGAGGAGGCGGGAAGGCGAATACGCTGTACGCAACTTGGTCGTCCGGACGGAAATGTTCGGCGGTCCGGACGCTCGGCTTTGTCACCGTCGCCCACCGGCACGTTTCTCTTAGGAATCTTGATGACGCGAATATCGAGTGCGCCAGCCAGGACCGTTGCTTGTCTTCATGCGGGGCTGGCGAAAGGAACGTCCAAAACATCACGAGAGACGTGAAAAGCAAACTGCCGTACATTCGAATCCGGTCGTCAGCGAACTCCTTGATGAAGGCCATGGCCGGTTTCGCATTCTCCTTGATGTATCGTCGGATCGCAAATTCCAACGACGGCATCCTGATGTGTGAGTTTGCTTGGTATAGAATGCGCGCTTCCGAAGTTGGTTCTTAACGTTCTGGAAGACTGGTTGATGAACGACGATCGGAACGAGGCCACGGCGTATCAGGCTGGCATTTGTCCATACTGCGGTAGCCGGGAACTGAACTTCTCCGCAGAAGAAGGCGACTTCGCGCCGGCGTCGGCGAGAAAACGAGTGGTCTGCTGCGATTGCGGCCGGCAGCACCAGATCCAGTATCGCCCCGTCGGCATGCGGATCTACGAGGAGGCATACGAGCCGGCGACTTCGCGAGACGTTAACTTGACCGAAGCAGTGACACAACCGCACTGCATTGCCGGCCCCTCGACCTGTCCGATGCGCCAGCTTGTTTCGACCTTTCCCCAGGGCTTGCCCGCGCGAGTCCGCTGGTTGATCGGTTTGCACCTTGCCCTAGGGCTACTCTTCCTTCTATTCGCAGACAAGTTTGACACGCCCGACTACGTCGCGATCTGTTGGTTTGCCCTGCTTCACATCCAAATCGCGTTACTCGGCGTCTGGATCGGAGCCGGTGGGCCGTTGGCTATCGCGCGAGGTCTGATCGTAATTGTCGTGGGCTCGGCCACAACGCTCCTGCTTTCACTCGCAGACGCTAACGATCTGGACGAGTTTATTCCGTGGCTCCTGCCGGAAGTTTTGGTGGCGGCCGGCTTGTTTGCGCTCGTGGGCCAATTCGGCTACCGCTTCCGCGCCGACCGACATGGTTTGACGCGCGCGGAAAACCTGCAATTCTCGATCTTGCACCTACTCGGTTTGATGACGGCGATCGGCACTTTGATATTCTTGGCCTCCAGCGTAGGTTGGCTCATACGTAGTACGCAGGCAGACGATGTGGTCGCGTCGTTGTCTCTTGCAGGCATCAACGCTTTGGGTATCCTGATCGTCTGTTGGGCTGTTCTGAGCGGTGCGCAGGTCGTGTTTCGATGCGGATTGGCGTTAGCCGCAATACTTAGCCTAGCCTTCTTGCTGCTCGTCGGCCTTGACGAATGGGACGTCGAGGCGATTGTCTTCGTGTGTGTTGCAGCGTGCTTCGTATTTGGGGCCCTGGTGACCACCTTTGGGGTTCTTCGCACGGCGGGTTTGCGATTTGGTCGAGAGCGCGCGAGCAACGATGCCGCGAAAAACGCGCCGTAGAGGGATTCAGTACGATCCGACCACCTCTCCGCCCAGACGCGTGCCCATCGCGGACCAGGTCGTGCGGTCGATGTTCTCGGCGATGAAGGAAACCGATCCGTCGGCCAACAGGACCTGCCCTCCGGCCGGATGTCGGCTGCTGAAGCTCAGTTCCTTTTCGTCGACGAACACTGGGAGCTTGAACGAGTTGATGGCGGCGCCCGTGGTCCCCATCGACTCGGAGACCTCGTTGCCGTACCCCTCCCGCGTTCCGATGTACCAGTGGTCCAGGAACTGATTGATTCCGTAGTGATCGGGGCCATGTCCCTCGAAGATGAAGACCGTTTCCCCAACCGCAACGGTGGTGGAGGAGCCGTCGACGATGTCGGCAAGCCTTGTGGTGCTGTTGACGAAGAAGATGCCGTCCGAGTCCGGGCGTCCGGCCAGCGGCGGGGGCCCGGACTCGCGCGTGACGGTGCCGCTTGTACACGCCAAGTAATTGCACGGGACGCGTTCGAGGATGCCTTGTGCTGTGATGTGCTTTGTAGAGGTCGACGACGGGCAGCGGAACACGGTCAGATAGCTACCACATGCGTCTTGGTTCGGGCTGACGTCCCACGGACGGCCGAAGTCCAAGCTCTCGTACATCGGCTCCTGTTCCAGAAAGGGAAGCAGATGCCCACTCCAAAACGTCCGATTTGGCCAGACGATGCCCGGCGGAAAGCGGCGGTTGGTGTCGTGGTAGTTGTGCAGCGCGACGCCGATCTGGTGAAGGTTGTTCTGGCACTGGACTCGGCGCGCAGCTTCTCGCGCGGCTTGCACGGCCGGCAGCAATAACGCCACGAGGATCCCGATGATGGCAATTACGACAAGAAGTTCGACTAGCGTGAAACCGTGGGACGGTCTGTGCATTGTCGCGTCCTCCCTCGCGATTTGCGTTGGAATGGCGATAGGAAGTGGCATATTCCGCCGGGCAGAACCAAGCGACTCGATGAAGAGACCGAGTTAGTATACAGGAGTATTGTACTTCAAGCAACGAAGTAGGCTCAAACTGTCTTGTTCAGCTTCACAAACGAATTCCGACGCATGGCCCACGATGCACTCGATATAATGGGAGCGCGCGGTCGGTCGCCTTTTCGTTTTTGATGCCTCTTTCTGACGTCTTGCGAGTTCTTCATGTCCTGGTTCGACCCTGGTTCCGCCCAGTTCCGAGCGCCGATCGAGGCGATGACATTCTTTAGCGCCGGCTTGGCTATCTTGGCCGTCTGGGCCGGGTTGAGCCGTTGGCATTGGTTTGTACGAGCGCTGATTGTCTCTCTGGCAATCGCGACGCTACTGCCCATCCGTGCCTATGAACCAGCGTTGCTTTTCATGCTCGTCGTGCCTCTGGCGGCGGTTACGGTGGCCATCATCCGTCATTGGTTCAAACCGGCGATGGCCACCGGGCGGGCACGCCAAGCAGATCGCGCCGCCAACGCGAGAATTGGCATTCGCGTAACGGCCGTCTGCTATTCGTTTGTCTTGATGTGCGTTTCTCTGTTGGTGCTCGGACCAATGATTGGAAATGCAAATCCATTTGTTCATTCGTATTGGCCAGGTTGGTACGAATGGACAGCGTTTGGTGCGATTGTAGTCGGACTCGCCGTTGTAACGACAAAGTTGTATCGAGACAGGAAGTTGCCCGGAACAGAGGAAGAAACAACAGATGAACGACCATCAAGAACACGGCGTCTTCGCTTCGGCTTGCGCGATTTGCTGCTGTTGATCGTGGTCGTGGCGATGGCCTCGGCAACGCTCGCGTCAATCGTGAGAAAGCCACTCATCCTGGATTGGCCTGGTTTGCTCGGCACGGCCGCGTGCCTGGTGATTCTGGCGGTGCTGGCTGCGTGCGTAGCGATCCTTCGTCGAGGATGGATTATCTGGACCGTTATGCTGGTGTTGGCAATCATCGGATCGGCAGCGTTACACACGTGGGTGCTGACGGATTGGACAAGCCTCGAGGCCATCATCTGGCTGAGTGAGTGGCTTCCCCGTGTCAAAACTCTCTTGTTCGCGTTCTCGATGTTCGCAACGGTCCTGGTGTGTCTCACGTTTCTCCTTGCCATCGCTGGCACGTTCGACAAACGCACGATTCCCCGTGCCTCGGCCGCGAAGATGGCTCGTGTCGCTCTGATCCTCGTTCTTATCGCCGTGTACGTTCCGTTGGCGGTCGTCTACTACCGAATGTTGGCCGAGATGCCGGTGCCCAAGCACACCTTGCCGGACACAAACGCTTATCCACAGATTATGGCCGCCGTGGAAAAGCTGCATCGTCTGAACCCGACGGAAGCGACGATTGCGGATATCCGTGATGTGCAAGGCGATTTGGCCAAGAGCAAAGAGATCGCAGAAACGTATCGCAAACTGATGAAAACACTAGAGCAGCCGGCCTTCGTTCCGTTGGATTTGGAGCAAGATGCACGTCACGAGTACTTCGAAAACCAAATGCCGATGTTTCAAGTTCTCCGTTCGCTGGCGCGGACGTGGGTTCGCGAGAGTGATGCTGCAACGGCGGCGAAGCAATTCGACATGTCGGCCGAATACGGCTTGGCAAGTGTACGACTTGGAGCCAAACGGCAAACCGGCGGAATCATCATCCAGTCTTTGGTGGGCAGCGCGATCGAGGGAATTGGCGTCGAGCAGATCAACCGCGTCCGGCGTGATACTTCGTCAGACGAGATGCGCCGGTTGATTGAGGCTTTGGAGGCAATCGATCGCGATCGTGAACCGCCTGAAGTGACAATTGCGCGCGAGGCGGTCTGGAACGATCGGGCGTACACTTGGCGAAACACGCTCGGGCGGGAATCGCCTTTAGTCTTGGCGTTGACGGAGCCGAATGAACAAGGTTTCTCGCCGTCGGTCATGCCGACGATTCAGGCGTTCGAATTCGCGATGAATCGACGCGACGCCATGCACCGGCTGCTAATGGCGGATTTCGCGATTCGGCTGTTCCAGCACGACGAAGGACGACTGCCGGAATCGTTCGAAGAACTGTGTCCACGATATCTGTCCGCTGTGCCCCTTGATCCGTATTCCGATGGGCCTCTGATCTATCGCCGCGTGGATGACACTTACGTTCTGTACAGCGTCTGGCAGGACGGTGACGATGACGGCGGAAGATTCGGCGCCTACATCGAGATTTGGGACGGAGACGACTTTGACCTCGACCTGGACGTGAACGTTCGCTCGATGGCACCACCGCCTGCGCCGGCGGGCAAGAAGCAGTAGACCGGCGGCGCGCGGCGGGCATCCAGTGCGGCGTGACGGACGGTTTCACCTTTCTGAGTTCAAACGGACGAGCGTTCCGTCCAGCAGTGCGAGGTACACGTTGCCTCGCGAAACGGCCAAACCGTCCCAGACGGGAGGTGCGTCGAGCGAATGCTCTGCAAGCGTCTTGCCGTTGTCACGTGAGATCACCAAGAGCTTGCCTCCCAGTTTGCCTTCGATCGCCGCGTAGGGATCAGTGTCGGGTTTGACTACGTCAGGCGAGCCTGCCAGAAGCAACGCGTTTTCCGTCAATACCATAGCTCGGGCTCGTACGGGGATGGTTGCCCGCCATGTGAAGGAACGAAAGGGCTTCGATAAGAAATCGGGCACATAGCGTTGAGCCGTAGGCTGTGCGTTGGGCTGTGTCTTCGACGCAGGGCATGGTGCGGCGAACAACGTGTATCCAGAACCAAGCGCATGCCATGGGCCACCGCGGTTTGCCGAAGGATAGGCGCGAAAGCCAAACGTTGTCTGGTCGTCGTGGACCATTAACTGCGCCCCGACCGGCTGTTGGCCGGGAGCGACCAGGTACCAGAACGAACGCTCGAACAGCGAACCGTCCAGGAAGCCAGAATGGGAGACCAACATAGGAACGCTTTGACGCCCGTCGCCGAATACTGGTTTCGTTTTCAGGTGGACTGAACTGCCGTGGACCGCCAGTATGTCGTTGAGCGTTCCGTCCGTGTAATAATGGTCGTACCTTCCGGCCTTGGATGCCAACGCTTCGCGCTCAGTGAGTTGCTCATGCGATATTCTCTTCTGCTCGATGAGCTTTCCTGTCTTCAGGTCCAACCGGTACGCGTACAGTCCTCCGTCCAAGTAGGACGAACGGCCCGCCGCGACAACGACTTCTCCGTTTTGCACCAGCACACTTCCATGAACCGGCCACACCGATTCCGGTTGGTTGTCGACGATCATGCGTTGGTCTATCGGAGCGGCGCGAAACCGCCACGCCAACGCGCCGTCTGTCGATCTCAGGCAATAGACATATCCATCCGCCGATCCAAACACCGCATGGCCATCGCAGATCGTCGGCGGCGAATCAACCCGGCCTCCTGCAGCAAAGCTCCAACGGATCTCGCCCGAATCCGCGTCCAACGCATGAATCGTATGCGTGTCAATCGACGCGACCAGAAGCCGGTCTTCCGCAACAACGACGCTGGAGAGCCGCCCGTCGAGCTTTGTTTGCCAAGCGGGCCTCAGATCTGTGGAGACACGCTGTTTGGTAAATCCACTTCGCGCCTCATTGCACCGATACGTCGGCCAATCAAAAGAGTCTAGAGTCGAGAGACGAGAGTCAAGAGCCTGACCGAAGGCCGGCCCGCGTTCCAGGCGTTCTCCTGCTCTTGGCCCTTGACCCTTGACCCTCGACCCTCCAGCCGCCAACGCGTTGAATCCCGTCAGGGATACGCCAGCGTAACAAGCACACGGATGCGGGAATGTGTACAGTAGCCCGTTGGCCGGCATGACGCCGAAGCGGCATTCGCTGCGCACCCAGGGATGGAGCCGGATGTTGCCGGATTCCAGCTCAGTGGTTTCCGTGCCTCTGCGCGCGGTGAACAAGAATCGCGTCGTCGCCTTGTTGCGGTAACAGCGGTGATGGTGCCCGATGCGGAAGATTTCGTGTGTGGGGATCCTTCGCTTGACTTCACCAGTCCGAAGGTCTAGACCCAGCAGGGCGTGGTTCAGTGTATCCAGGTGGACGGGCGCCGGACCATTCATCTCGGTGGGGATGTGTTCGTGGACCCATACCCGATCCTGGATAACGAATACGTCGGCTTGATGGCCCCAGGCCCACGTTCCGCACTTGCCTTTCCACATTATTCTGCCGGTGTCGGCCGCGAAGGCATGCAGGTCGCACGGGACTGTGTGATTGGTATGAGGCAGTTGCCCCGCGGGTTGCGCGTATAGAATCACGTCCTGGTGATTGACCAGCGTGCAATTCTCGGATTGTCGCACACCGAGGTGCATTCTGTGTTCGTGGTACGCGGGTCTGGGGACCTGCCATCGCGCTTTGCCGGACTCGGCATCCAGGCAGACGAGGTTTCCTTTTGACACAAAGACAACACGGTCTCCGTAGGCAGTCAGGTATACCGGATCCCATCCTTCTACCGCGTCGTAGCGTGCGGGCAGACCGACGTGAGGCCCGCTCTCCCAGATCGTCGCGCCGGTATCGCAGTTGATCGACCGGACCGCTTTCTCGGCTCCGTTCTTTTTCGAGTCATACACACTCACGATCAACTTGCCATCGTGAAGCAGGATTTCGTCGGTACTGCGTGTGTTCTCGTACGTCCTCAGCACCGCTCCCGTTTCTGCATCGACCGCACTGACCGGCGCATGGAAGCCCAGTGTGACATAGACGCGTTCCCCGTCGGTCACGAGTCGACTGGGCAATTGCACGGGCTGGGCAAATCGCTTGTCAAACGATTCGCCCCACGCCTGCCAGCCCCATTGGGCGATGGGAGTTTTCCAGAGCAGCACACCGTTAAAGGCGTCTCGTGCCAGCAGAAACCAATTGCCGGACGATCGCTCGTGGAACTCACTGATCGGCGCTTCGTTCACAATGCAGAAGACCCTACCGCCGGCGCTCACGGCGCCGCTGGTGCTAAGAACCGTATCGTGATGGCTTGACCAGCGCGGCCCGGCCAGCCATTGGTAGTGTCTTGGCGGCCCCGCCACCTTGTCGTTTGCTACAGCGTTTCCGCTGGCGTCGTGCAAATAGTGCGTCCACTCGTCGATTTCCGCGGGCCAGGTTCTGGTGAACTTCGACCACCCTGCCAGGCCGGGGGAGGTGTCAGGTGTCAGGTTTCGGGTTTCAGGAAGCCCAATGCCTTGTTTCACCAACGCGACGCCTCCCGGCGAAAGAACACGAGCAATCTCTTCACCCGACACCTGAACACCGACACCTGAAACCACCACGACATTGACCAGATTGTCCACGTACGGCAACCGTCCGCCGACGAGCCGGTCGATCGATACTTTGCCGCATAAGCCAAGCGACCGCACGTGCGAACGGGCGGCTTCCACGTTTCTGACGTCGGCGTCGAGACCATGGACCAAATAGCCGTCACCTGCGTGCAACGCTGCCGTGAGCTTGCCGTTCCCGCAGGCAAGATGCACGACTAGCCCACCTCTGACGCCGGCTTCGCCGAGGATACCCTTTGCAGATTCTTGAAGGTCATCTGCAGGTAAGGTGGAGGCAGACAGGAAAAAGACACAAATGAGGAACAACACAGAGCGATCGAGAATGCGCGGCATGACAGGCTCCTGTGGCTTTGGCAACGGTTCAGAAAGAACCGTTGTAGCCTCTGCGCCGCGGGATGAGAATACGTCGCGGGAGCATTGGGCGAGTTGCGGATCCGTTCTACAAGGTGTGGTCGAACGACCCGCCTACCACTTCTCGTCGTATTTGGTCCAGAGCAGGTCGCCGAGATTCCAATAGGACTCGGTCGCCTCGGCGCAGGCTTCTCGCGTCTTCTGCGTCAGATACGCTCGGCCTTTTGCTGGGTTCTCCGCCAGCAGCTTGGTGGCCGTCGCTGCAATCTCTTCTTGGGCAGCAAGGTATTTTTCTTGAAGAGGATCGCGCACTGCGGCTACGTCGACTCGCATATCGCCCCAGCGCTGCGCAGCCAGCGTGGCCACTCGGTTAGATGCCCACCAGGCCGATCGTCGGCTGAAGCCCGTTGTGCGGCCATCCGTCTTGTAGTCCTGCGGTAGGTCCGCAATACCGACATACATCGGGACGTAGGTGGTCATGGCTGGATTGCCATATCCGAACCAGAGAATGCCGCCGACCGGATCGCGTAACCACGATCGCGATTGCGTTACGGTCGCGTACATGCAATACCATCGAGCCATGGGACGTTCACCGCGCCAGCCCCAGCCGCCGTTGATTTTCAACAGCTTGTTCATGTCGTACGGCATGAAGGGATTGGCCAGAGGGCTCTTTACCGTCTTGCCGTCCTCGTCCGTCACGGTCAAGTTCTTCACCATGTCGAAGTCCGTTCCTTCGAACGTGTCCCGGAAGATCTCCATGATCTTCTCGGGGCCGACCGGCTGCTTGGGTTTGACTGAGAACGGGAAGACGTTGCTGTTCGGGTGCAATTCCAGAGATGGGGCAAGCAAATCGAGGACTCGCCATTCCCGCCGGGTCACTGCGTAGCTCGTACGCCCTTCGGGATCGTACGCTCTGCAAAAACGAAACGGCTGACCGCCATCCGGATCCCAGTAACCGCTGTCCTGAGCCGCCTCGACAACGTTACCGGACGCCATGAAGAAATCCGGCTTGGAAAGGTCGATTTCACCAATCCTTGACCCGTTGGCCACGACCGCAACATGATCGTCGGGAACACGTTGGGCCGCCCAGACGGCTCCGACTTTGTCCTTGCCGGGGCCGGCGATTTCCATCACCCAAACCTCCTTGGGGTCGGCGATGGTCAGGGCTTCTCCCACGTCACACCAACCATGTTTCTCGATCAACTTCCCACCGATCCGGATTGCCTCGCGAGCCGTCACTGCCCGCTCTAGCATCAGACGCGTCAGCGTCTCGCAGTCGATCAGCCCTTTGTCGCTCTCCAACTCTTCGCGGCCGCCGAACGTCGATTCGCCAATGGCCAACTGCCGTTCGTTCATCGCGGCGTAGGCGGGCGCGAGATAGGCGTGCGTCTCAGCCACCTGAGGTATCTTGCCCGTCGGGGCGCGCCCGTATCGCTCCATCGGCCCACTGTCGTCGTCGCGGCGTTTGGTCAGAAACCGGTAGGAATTCGGTTTGTGTTTCGCCCTCGGGATGACAAGGATATCGGAACCGGTTCGATGGCTGTCACAAGTGTGTGATGTCATCACCGATCCGTCGACGGACGCTTTCCGGCCCACCATGATCGACGTGCATGACTGGGCATCGTTGGTGATCGGAGCAATGACGAGGCAAAACGTCAGTAAGGCAAAGGAGATCGCCAAATGTCGCATGGGTATAGTCCTTGGATGTCTTCTTCGTTGCCGCCCTGAATTCGCTGGGAGTATCCTCTCTTAGGTTCCCAACGAATTCAGGGCGGCAACGAAGGAAATGGTTGTAGCACGGCGGCCGCAGGTCTTGAGACAGCTCCCAACCAGACCGTGTACTGTACTATTGTAGTTCGCTGGGCCAGATTCGTGATGAAAAACCCGCCTATTCCTGCCCAAGGCAGACAACATGCCCGTCCGTTGTGGCGATGAACACTCTGCCGCCGGCAACGATCAGCCCGTCGAAGACGGGTGGCGATTCGAGTTGGTGCTCGGCCAGCGTTTCACCCGTCTTTGCGTCGACGGTCTGCAGGATCGCTCCGGACTGTCCTTTCAACGCTGCGTCCTGACGGGCGACCTGCTCCTGGGTGCTCTCGTCAGTGAAAGCCTGGAACGCGGCATCCTCGTCAAGCACATCTGGCGGGCCGGCTACGACCAGCGTATCCCCGGCCAACGCCATTGCCCGAACCATCACGGGAATGTCGCGAGTCCACAGGTAGGCGACCGACGATTTGCCTCGGCCCCCTGTCGCGGCGACGAGGCGTTTCGGCTGTTTCAGCACCAGTGCCTCGCCAAACGGACCTTCCACTGTCTCCACTTTGCCGCCGGCAATTTCGCCATGATTGGCGCACGACGAACGATCGCGAGCCTTGCCACCGCTAAAGGAGAGATGCAGGACTTGACGCTCGCGGCTCTCCTTGGTGAGCTTCGCTTCAACGTCGGCAAGTCGTTGGATCTCCTCGGCGGCGAGAGCCCGGTGGAAAAGCATCACCTCATCCAACGCTCCGCTGAATGGCGTGAGCGGTTTGGGCAGAAGCTGGTTCGTATCGTCGTAGCCGACTTTCATCGGAATCGAAGGTTCGCCGGTTAGCATGGGAACGTTTTCCGCTGTCGCCACAGCTTTGCCATCCAGATAGACCACCATGCGTCCATCCTCGTGGAGGACGCCGGCCACGTGGGTCCAATCACTGCCTATGGGCTTCTCTGCAACTGCGTCGTACGTCGTTCCCTTCGTGCGGAGCAGCATGCGCGGCTTTCCGCCGGTGAGGACCAGAGCGAAGCCATTCTGTTGAGCGCCGCGGACCAGAACGGTTCCGTTTGGCGAGTCGGTCTTGATCCATGCCGCGACGGTAAGCGGCCTGCCCGACGGGTCGAGGCTTTCCGAATTCTTGAAGTACACGGCCTTGGCCGCGCCAGCATCTCCGCCTGGCTTCGCAGCGGCAAACAGGTGATAGTCCGCGATCGAACTCCAGCGGAAGTAATCCGGTTTACGCCCATAGCCAAAGACGGACTGGTCGTTGTTGACCAGGATGCGGCCGGCAGGCTTCGAGCGGGCGTTTCCAAAACCGCCTACTCCGCCGCTGTAGCCATCGCCGTACAGCCAGTACGTGCGATGAAACCACGAGTCGTCGGTGAAGCCGTAAGCCGCAAACAGATGATCGCGCCCGCTCTTGCCTGGGCCAAACTGCAGACGATTTCCCTGCAGATCCATCACTTGGGAACGCATGTAAAGACATTCGCCATCGCTGGACAAGATGTCCGTCAAAGCGACCGGCATGTTCAGGCCCTTGACCCGCGTCTGCATGTTCTCGCCTGATTCGGGGTCACGATCGTCAAGAACCTTCTCGCTCAGCAATCGCCCCGTTTCCGCATCAATCCGGCATACCCGCAACCCGCCATCCAGATACATCGAACGCCCAGCGACGACGGTCGCGACGCCATCCTGCACGAGCACCGATCCATGGACCGGCCAAACCGACTCGACCTGATCGAAAGCGACCATCCGTTGATCGACCGGCGCGGCGCGGAACCGCCAGGCCAGGGCACCGTCGCTCGCTCGCAGGCAGTAAACGTGCCCATCGGCCGAACCGAATAGCAGACGCCCCCGATCGTACGTCGGCGGCGAGTCGATCTTCCCGCCCCCGATATAGCTCCACAACTTCTCACCCGACACGACGTCAATCGCATAGACGGTGTGACTCTCAACATCAGCAACGAACAGACAACCGCCGCCCACGACCGGCTGTGTCAGCCGACCGCCAAGTTGCGCGGTCCATTCGACTCGCAGCTTGCCCGCAATCGACGCCGCCGCAGCACCGCTACGAGCAGCGTCATGTCGATAGGTCGGCCACTCCTCTTCGCTGATCGCTGACCGCTGACCGCTGACCGCTCCAACCGCAGGACCTGTTTGCAGCCGGCTTTCCAAGTTTCGAGTTTCCAGTTTCGAGTTTCCAACTTCCCGCTTCGCCGCCAGCGCAGTGAACCCATACAGTTTCGCCTCGGGGTAACAAGCGCATGGATGCGGCGGCGAGTAGATAAGACCATTGCACGGCATGATGCCATACAGACAACCGCCACGGACCCAGTGGTTGATGGTCCACTCGCCCGTTTCGATATCAACAAACTCGATGCCCGTTCGCGAGCACAGCACATACTTATCCGTTGCCTTGGCACGGTAGCAGCGATGGTGGAACCAGAATGTGTCGACCGTGGGTGGATAGTCCTTTTCGATTTCTCCGGTGCGCAGGTTGTGGCCCGTGTAGCGACCGTCGGCATTGCCTTTGCCCGTGACACCGTTCCAGACGCTTCCGCCGGCCACGAACAGATCTTCCGGCGAGTTGTAGCCGCTGTAGGGATGCTTGGCCGTCCAGAGCTTCTCGCCGGTCTTGGCCTCGAAGGCGGACATCGTATCCTGGCCAATGTCGTCCGATCCCCAGCCCATATAGGACATGTGCATCTTCTCGCCACCCGCGAACAAGACCTTGCCGTCATAGGCGACCAGCGTCGGGGCAAACCAAGACTGCGTTCCTCGACCGTCCAGACCATGCCAAACGGGAACCGGTTCGGACGTCCAAACATCATCGCCGGTCGGCAGGTTGATGGCGACGATCTTCTCGCCATTGTGGTAATAGGCGTTATCGGAATCGGCCGCCAAGGTGAGCGGGATCACGCGACTCGGCTTCTCCCAGAGTTGGCGGCCACTTTCGGCGTCGAAAGCCCGGATAACGCGATCGCTGTTCGTCCAGCGTTTTGAACGCACGCCTGCCCAGATCTGTGCCATCTGCGTCGAGTAGGTCGTTCGGCTATCGCGCGATTTGCCTTCTTCCGGATCTTCAGCCAGATCGGCGGCCAGATCCACCGGCGTCCGGTTCACCAGCACCAGCAATACGCCGTCTTTGAGGACGATTTCCTCGGCGCCGGCTGTGTTGGCATACTCGCGTTGCGTCTCACCCGACGCGGCGTCCAAGGCGGATACCGGGGCTTGGATGCCGAGTGTAGCGTAGACCACCTGGCCTTCGGCCACCAATCGTCGTGGCAGATTCGCCGGACCACTCTTAAGCGGCCAAAGTCTGTCGTGCCAGCGGTCAATCGAACGCTTCCACAGAAGCACGCCGTTGAACGCGTCCCGGCCGACCAACTTCCAATCGGACGGAAGTTGCGGCGACACACGAGAGCCTTCATCCAATATGTAGAACACTCGCCCACCGGTTGAAACCATTCCCGAGACACTGGCCATGTGGTCGTGATGGCGACTCCACCGAGGACCGCACTGCCACTGCAAGTGCCGCGGCGGACCGACGCGATCGTCGTGCGCCACAACGTTGTTCGAGGCGTCGTGCAGATAGTGCGTCCACTCGTCGATGTCATTGGGCCGCGGTTTGCGGACACAGTTGTCGGGTGTCGGGTTTCGGGTGTCGGTCGAGATCCTCAGCGCGACACCCTCCGGTGCCAACACCCGCAGAATCTCCTCATCCTGTATCCCGTGCCCCGCATCCCGTATCACAATCAGATTCACAACGTTGTCGATGTAGGGCAGCCGGCCATCGCGCAGCAGGTCCACCGAAACCTTGCCGTACAAGCCGAGCGAACGGATATGCTCGCGGGCGGTTCTTACGTTTTCCGCATCGGCATCGAGACCGTGGACCAGATAGCTGTCACCTGCACGCAAGGCGGCAGTCAGCTTGCCATCGCCGCAGCCAACGTGGACTACCAGCCCACCCTTGATGCCGGATCGCTCAAGAATCTCCTGTGCCAAGTCCTCTGCCGCAAATGCCACCCCGGTGATGTTAGCGGAAACAGTGGCAATCCCCAGAAGCACCGTCGCACTTAGAATGGCGCGAATTCGAGTAAATTGTGTTGTCATCGGTTTCTCTCCACACGCGTGCCACGCTTCGGACCCACCGCCGAAGCCGTTGTATCGTCGTGCATGATACCATCCAGTCACGCCGTCGCGGCAGGGGAGGGTCACCAACCACCGCCGTCCATTTCATCGTATCCGCTGATGTCTCGCCAACCGACGCCAAGGAACGTACAATGAATTTGCGGCGTTCGGACAGCGCGAACACGTTTTGAGAAAGGTGAATTCGATGCCATCCCCATTCCCAGGCATGGACCCGTATATCGAAATGCAAGAATGGTCGGACTTCCATGCAACGTATATGACGGTTATTCGCGAGCTGCTGACGCCGCAAGTTCGGCCTCGATATGTCGTACGCGTCGAACGCCGAGTGTACCTGGAACAGCCATTCGACGAACCGGGCCAAGCGATTCCTGACGTGGCGATCCTGGAACGTCGAGGCGTTTCCGGACCGACTGCAGGGACGGCGGTGCTGGAGGAAGCCACGTCGGCGATTACCGCAGTCGAGTGCCTGCTTCCGGCACCGGACGAACATCGCGAGTACTATCTGGTGCTGCGGGACCGGGAGACGCTCCGCATCGTCACACTCATCGAATTGTTGTCGCCCACCAACAAACGAGCAGGCAGCGATGGACGGGATCAGTATCTGGACAAGCGCCAAGAAATCGTACAGAGCCAAACCAATCTCGTAGAACTGGACTTGTTGCGGGGTGGCCAGCGGCTACCGATGCAGACCAGATTGCCCGAAGGCGACTACTATGCCCTGGTGCGTCGCGGCTGGTATCGGCGTCGTGTGTCGGTCTATGCCTGGACGCTGCGGCAGAAGATGCCGCCGATTCCGATCCCGCTGCAGAAAGACGAACCGGAGCCGACGCTGGATCTGCAGGCGGCCCTCGACCTAAGCTACGACCGGGCCGCCTATCAGGATTCGTTGGACTACTCGCAAGCACTCGAACCGCCAGCACGCCCGGAGGATACGGATTGGATCAAAGAACTACTGAGTGCTCACAGTTAGACGCCTTCCTCCGCTCCTGCATCCGTTCCCGGCCTAAGTTCCAAGTCACGAGGTGACCCCGTTCCCGCCGGTTGCTAGAATAGTCTCGTGTTCGATCGTCGTCGGCTTTGTATACGGCGGCGACGGCAAATTTACCCGCTTGGAGAGTCTAAGATGTCTGAACGGGAATCGAATACCGAAAACAAAACGTGCCCTGCGTGTTTCAACAAAATCGATCGTCGCGCAACAAAGTGCCCGTATTGCCAAAGCTATCAGGGAGTGCGCCGCGTTGCCGCGTTCGTAGCCGCAATCGGCGGTGTCCTACTCCTTCTGACGCTGATCCTTGGCGCGTTCTTCATGGAATTCGGAGCTTTGCGACAGTTGTTCCATGACGATACCAACTATGCCGATCAGGTCACCATTCAATCCTCAAAGATGTTTCTCGGTCCAACACCTGCTTATGAGCCGGAAGACGGAAAAGTCATATCCGTTGTCGGCCGACTCACCAACGATAGTCCCAGGGTGCTCAGCTTTATCCGCATGCGGATTGAAGTGAAAGACGGGGAAGACCAACTAGTAGATTCATTCGAGGGAACCATCAGTGGCCCCCTGAATCCAAGCGATTCGACGACTTTCCGAGTCGACTCACATAACCGCGTCCATCTTCCGGAATCCGATTATCGAACGCACATAATCAATGTTCGACAGGCAACCGCTGGCAGCTAGCGGGACCCATGCGTTGATGCAAGTGGCGAGTGATCCCCCCCCCTCGAAAACGTCGCAGGTTACTCGTCGCCGGTTGACCGTGTATGATATCATTCAGGTCCCAAGCTGCGGCAAGGGATGCTTCGAAGACACGGCATCGGACACCATCCTCACAAAACGGAAGACTACTAACATGCTCTTGCAGAACCAGCGAAACGCCGGCCGTGTCTTGTCGGTACTCTCCTTCTGCTGCTTGGCCGGTTCAATCTGTCTTGGCGCTGAGCCAGGCGACGTCGACCAAGCCGACCTGGCTCGGCGTATTTTGACCGAGACCGGCGTCAGAGGGGGGGTGATCGTACACATTGGCTGCGGCGATGGGAGGCTGACCGCGGCGTTGCGGACTAGCGACAGCTACCAGGTTCATGGCTTGGACGTCGATCCCGAGAATGTCGCACAGGCCCGCAAGCACATCCGATCACTGGGGGCATACGGCGAAGTGTCGGTCGACCGTTTCGACGGCAAACGGTTGCCCTACATTGACAACCTGGTGAATTTGGTCGTAATGCGAGATACGGGAGCCGAGATACGCGAAGAAGAAATCCTCCGCGTGTTGGCACCAGGCGGTGTCGTGCTGACGATCTCGCCCGACACCAGACACCCGACACCCGACACCTGTG
>JACKQG010002670.1_pt1 | contig 22904 bp, 26 predicted proteins | sample 8237621 | NCBI WGS metagenome assembly JACKQG01 (sample SAMN15677084, study PRJNA649215) | marine metagenome | biome: marine; feature: Black Sea; material: saline water; isolation source: suspended particulate matter (SPM) from the Black Sea western gyre | collected 2013-06-09/2013-06-10 | depth... | reverse complement strand
GGGCCTAAAAAAGGGAGACGGAAAAGAACGGACCAAGAAGAAGCATAAGGGGAATGAAATCGAGCATCTCGTTTGAGATAAACGAGAGTTTTAAAAAAATTCCAAGCAACAAAAGGGTCGGCCTGCACCTGGGTTAAAACAACCCCAGCTCCAACCGAAATCACCCAGTCAAGAGTAATATTAAAAAAAAAACCCGCCTGCAATCCGACTGATTTCTCAATCACTTTAACTTCCGCCAATTTCCCTATTTTCCATATCAACTTTGGCGCATGGATAACGGGCGCGGCAGTATCTCCTGAAGAAACAAAAAGGACTTGAATAGGAACCGGCACCTGAGTCTTATCGGCTATTTCAATAACCGTTGCATCTTCACAAAAAGCATTGGCCAAGCAGGCGAACACATCATTTTCGTTTTCCAAGGAAGCCAGGACATAGTCCGTATCCACCTTCTCAGTGAGGGATGAAATTTTCACGGTGCCCTCTATCCCCTTTAGCTTGGAGAGAGAGGAGTTGAGCACGCCATTGACAAAAACCAGACAACTGTTTTCGCAACTGGGATAAACATGGCTTGCTATGCTGCCTTCAGAAACTTCTGCAGAAGAATTGAAAATTGCAAAGGGTATAGCGGCCAAATTCTTCGTATTCACATAGGTATACATTTCATGCTTTGAATGGGGAAACCCAAGTGTTTCGAAACGACTCAAAGCCGCTTCTTGGATAGCCTGCAAAGCAGAGTTCGGCTTTTTTTCTCCCACAAATTTTTTGTGTAGATCAAGAAAAGCAGTCTCTTCAGTGGGTTCAGCGAGTGTATCAGACATATTTTCCTTAATTTGCGGATGTAACCCAGTCGTATCCCTGGGATTCAAGTTCTAGAGCCAGCGATTTATCTCCCGATTTAATAATCTTTCCTTTACTTAGGACATGGACAAAATCAGGTTTGATATAATCCAGTAAACGCTGGTAATGAGTTATCAGAATAAGTGCGTTGTTTTCATTGCGTAGTTTATTGACCCCTTCGGAAACGACTCGAAGCGCATCAATATCCAATCCAGAATCCGTTTCGTCTAAAATGGATAACTTGGGTTCGAGAATGGCCATTTGCAAAATCTCATTCTTCTTTTTTTCACCACCTGAAAAACCATCATTGAGGTTTCTCTCTTTATATTTTTTTTCCATTCCAAGCGTTTTCATTTTTTCGGAAAGGAGTTCATCAAAATCAAGCGGATCGATTTCTTCTTCCCCCGCACTGACCCGTCTCGCATTGTGGGCCATCCTCAGGAATTCTGCGTTGTTCACTCCAGGAACCTCGACAGGATATTGGAACCCCATAAAGATACCCGCAATGGACCTTTGCTCTGCATCCATTTCCAAGAGATCCTTGCCATCAAATATTACTTGTCCTGCTGTGGTTTCGTAAGCCGGGTGCCCTGAAAGGATTTTCGCCAACGTGCTTTTACCTGATCCATTCGGTCCCATGATGGCGTGAATTTCGCCTTTATTTATCGAAAGGGAAATCCCTTTAATAATTTCATTTCCATCAACTCCTGCATGCAAATCTTTAATTTCAAGCATTCAATCAATTCCTCTATTAACAAATAAAAAACCGGGCCACGCCCGGTGGTGACAGGTAGATGCGCAAAAAGCCAAAAATAATATCAAGCCCTCTACTATTCGATCATTACCATTTGTTGCTAAATTTGCTTCAAGGCGGATGCCTTGTTAGCCCACACTGTCTTCCAGTTTCAGCGTCAGCAGTTTCTGGGCCTCGACTGCAAACTCCATGGGCAATTGCTTGAAGACATCTTTACAGAACCCACTGATGACGGCCTCTATGGCATTTTCTCTGGAAATTCCTCGCGACTCAAAATAGAACAATTGATCCTCACTTATTTTTGAGGTTGCCGCTTCATGTTCCACCTGCACAGAGCTATTAGCCGTCTCTATATAAGGGAAGGTGTGTGCACTAGATTTATCGCCTACCAGCATGCTATCGCATTGGCTGTAATTTCTTGCATTGGTCGCATTTTTCCCTACCTTTACCTGACCTCGATAACTGTTACTGGAATAATCTGCCGAGATCCCTTTAGAGATAATGCTGGAGCGTGTATTTTCCCCAATGTGAATCATTTTGGTTCCCGTATCGGCCTGCATATGTCCATTGGTCAGAGCGACGGAATAAAACTCTCCACTGGAATTATCTCCCTGCAAAATACAGCTGGGATATTTCCATGTGATAGCAGATCCGGTTTCCACCTGGGTCCATGAAATTTTGGAATTTTTACCGGCACATTTTCCACGTTTCGTCACAAAATTATAAATCCCGCCTTTACCCGTTTCTTTATCCCCAGCATACCAGTTCTGTACGGTGCTGTATTTAATTTCAGCATTGTCCATAGTCACCAGCTCCACCACCGCCGCATGCAGTTGATTGGTATCAAATTGCGGTGCCGTGCAGCCTTCGAGATAGGATACATAACTGTTTTCAGCACAGATAATGAGAGTGCGCTCGAATTGCCCGGTTTCTTCGGTGTTGATGCGGAAGTAGGTTGAGATTTCCATCGGACTGATGGTGTCCGGCGGAATATAGACGAAAGATCCGTCGGTGAACACAGCACTATTGAGCGCCGCATAATAATTGTCTCCAACAGGAACTACAGTACCGAGATACTCCTGGATCAACTCTGGATAATCCTGAAGAGCTTCTGAAAAAGAACAGAAAATGATCCCCTGCTCCATGAGTTTTTTCTTATGAGTGGTAGCAACACTGACGCTATCGAACACGGCATCAACAGCAACGTTTGCCAGTTTTTTCTGCTCGTCTAATGGGATTCCCAATTTTTCGAACGTTCGCATAACTTCCGGGTCAACCTCATCCAGACTTTCCAGCACCTTCTTTTTTTTCGGCGCAGAATAGTAAGAGATATTCTGAAAGTCGATGGGTGGGTAATGCACATTCGGCCACGCAGGCTCTTTCATCGTCTTCCATTTCTCAAAAGCCTTTAGGCGGAAATTGAGCATAAATTCAGGCTCATTTTTCTTTTTGGAAATGGCACGAACCACATCTTCGTTCAGACCCTTGGCAAAGGTATCTGATTCAACATCCGTCGTAAATCCATACTTATATTGATTGTCTTCTAATAAATCAGAGACGGAATTTTGTTCATCGCTCATAATAATTCTCCAGGTTATACCTGTGGAACAACGTTAATTTCGTTGTAGATATGTTTTCGTAATGTGGATTCCATAAAAGATAAAGTGGCCCCAAGAGAAGACCCGCAACTGCCGCAGGCACCTTGATATTGAACCAACACTTTTTCACCATCGGTTACATCCAATAACTGGACGTTTCCCCCATCATTCATCAGGGCCGGGCGAATATGTTCATCCAAAACCAACTCTATCTGTTCTTTCTGTTCATCGAGGCTCAACCCCAACCATGCTTGAGCTACTACATTCAATTCGGTGGTCGATTTGAAATCCTCTTTGTTGATAGAAGCACTGGCAATGGCAACCCCCTTGGCGGAAGCATATTGATCTTTAACCAGTTTCAGTATTTCATCAACGGTGTCAAAAGCTTTTTGTTTGGACTCAGGCACCGGTGCCACATCCGGATTATCGCGAAGCTTCGCATCTACATCCGCTTTCAAAAGCGAACATGCTTCATCTACAGTAAGGCCTTCCACCATGGCGCAAAGAGTCTCTGCCACCACCAAGGAAGCTTTTCCACCGTAGGCGAAAAAACGCGCACTGAAAACCCGATCTTCTTTCACATCGGCCAGCCAATACAACTTTGTGTCCTTATACTTAGCTCCAATCAGAGCCATACCTTTTTCTGCGGCATCCTCCTGATAATAGGCGCCACGGTGTTTGATATTTGCAGCCACTTCCTCAAATTTCGCGGAAAATTTTTCTTCGGCAACAGTCACTGGTTAAACCTTTATATTTTAATAACTAATTGTACTTTAAATAAGGCAACATCTTAAAAAATCAGATGCTGTAGGTATTCCTAATTATATATCAATTTATACCCTTGCTACAATTCTAAGATGCTTTGGCCCTAGGAAAGTTCTTTGATTTTCCAATCTTTTGCAAAATTTTCTACTTTGACAGCCTCATATCGAAATAAAAACAGTAACCACCCTATCCCCCCCCGAATTTTGGATTTTTTGAATTTCAAACAAATTCTATACATTCCTAGATTAAAAAAGCTATAATTTAGTATACATAAACCAATGAATACCCATTCTTCAGTGGTTTCAGGGAGACTGGGATAAGGGCTTATACCATGACGACGACACCCCAAACATCACGACCTCAGCTCATTGACGGTATGGGTAGAACCATCGTTAATTTGCGTATTTCCGTCACAGATCGCTGTAATTTTCGATGCACCTATTGTATGCCAGCGGACAATGTTGAATTTATGGAAAGAAGCAACCTTTTGTCTTTTGAAGAAATTCAAAGAGTGGCTCAAATCGTTTCCCGTATGGGGATAAATCGCCTTAGATTGACCGGTGGCGAACCGTTAATGAGGAAAAACCTCCCTGACCTGATTAAAATGCTGAATGAAGTCGATGGCATTGACGACATTGCTATGACCACCAACGCATACTTTTTAAAAGAGCAAGCCCAAAGCCTCAAAGATGCCGGACTAAAACGGCTCAACGTAAGCCTCGATGCTTTAGACCCAGAGAAATTCCGCGATGTCAATCGCCGCGACTGCCTTCAATCGGTTCTCGATGGATTAGATGCAGCTCGCAAAGTAGGGTTTAAATCCATCAAGATAAACGCAGTCGCAGTAAAAAACTTCTCAGAAACCGAAATAATGGGTTTGATAGAAATGGGCCGCTCAGATGGATTCGAAGTCCGTTTCATCGAATTCATGCCGTTGGATTCGGACAAAATCTGGGAACGCGACAAAGTATTGTTCGGTCATGAAATCGTAGACATGATCAAAGAAAACTACGAACTGGTTCCGATAGACAATTCTCTGGAAATCGGGCCTGCCAGCGAATATAACTTTGCCGACGGAAAAGGCAAAATAGGAATTATTACAGCAGTCAGCAACCCTTTCTGCGACCACTGCAATCGCATTCGCATGACCGCAGACGGAAAATTGAGAACCTGCCTGTTCTCAACAGAAGAAACCAACCTTAAAGAATTGATCCGCTCGGGTGCCACCGATGAAACTATCATCGAAACTCTGAAACAGGCAGTACTCGTTAAAGAGCCGGGGCACAAAATCAATCTCGATGACTTCGAGCGCCCTCCCCGCGCCATGCCCCCCATCGGCGGCTAGCGGCGAACCGCCGCTGGTATAAAGTCAATTCCAACCCTAACTAATATTGTTATTGAAATTTTCTTTGCTATTCAGGAATTATTCCCTAAGAACAGGACATTGGAAGGGTATTTTTTTATGAAGGGGTTTTCCAAATTCATGTATTGTTCCCAGCCGATTTCAACGATTCCGTGGGCGACAATTATTCCAGTAATTGAATAGCCCCAAGAGCGTAGAAGGTCGGCAATTCTTTTCCGATCATTTTCTTCTTCGCACCCGACCTCAAGAACTAAGGCAGGAGTGAATCGAGAAAAAGTTTCTTGTCCTCCTTCAAGAACCTGTACTTCTTTTCCCTCTACATCGATTTTCACAAAATCCAATCGGTTTATGGATTGTTCGGAAGCAAACTGGTCGAGGGTAATTGTTTTCACCTTTATGCTTTTTGTTTTATTTACATCTGTAAAAATATTCCAGTTACCCTCTTCTGTGCCTAATCTGGATTCTCCGTGAATGGCGCGGTCATCCTTATCAAGTGGGATGGTGAATTCCGAATCTCCAGACCTATTGTCCAGCGCGACTTGAGACAAAATGACCTGGGAAAGATTGTTGATGCGGAGAGTCTTGTTCAAAGACTGATTTATTATGGGAATCGGTTCAAATGAAAAAACACGACCCTCAACCCCAACCTTATTTGCCATGCGAAGAGTCCATTCACCAATATTTGCTCCAATATCCATGACAGTATTCCCGGGATTGCTGAATTTTTCTATAATCTGTTCTGGAATATAGGGTTCCTTTAATTTCCAAAATACATTCATCTCCTGCATAGGTGGCAGATATAGATAATCCCCCGTCTCCAGATACACATAACCTCCATCCCAGAATTTAGAAACAAATTCTTCTAACTCTTTCCTTCCATATCTTCTTTTAATTCTGAATGGAATTTTCTCTTTTCTTGAAAATCTCAGTTTTCTTAGGTACCGCAAATTGACAAAAAGTTCGCGGTAATCAAGAATAGAAACGAGGTTTTTTTTCATCCGAGGTCAGCCGTTAAGGGGTTAAAAATGCTAATCGTGGTTCAAGATGGAAGGCTTACTTAATTCGCCAAGGATATTCTCATTTTTAGGTAGTTAAATCAATCGTTAATCCTTAGCCTTTTGAACCGACATCCATGCTCTGTATTTAGATTTAAAAAAGTTTGGCGAGAGAATTTGAAACGAAATAAAAGGCTTTACCGCGCTAATCGACCCGGTTGGTTGCGAATGAGAATCCACTCATTCAATTTTAGAACTTCTTTTGGCTGAAGAGTGTTCAGGAGGGTAGCGGGATCGGCATGGTCTTCATCGTTGACTACGAAACAATAGTTTCGTTCGATGTAAGCAGCTACATGCTCTTTAAATTGGGGAAACTGGACAAACATTTCCGAAAAAATTTCCGCATGATACTTAGGGTCCTTTTTCTTAGGATCATATCGGTAAAGTTTTATATCCAGCTTTTTCTTAAAATCTGCATTGATCAACAAGCCCATTGGCATTTGACTCCGCAAAATTAAAGTCCCATTCTACTAAAATTTCAAAAAGTCCAAAAATTAAAACCATCTTTAATCTAATATTTTTATTTCATAAAAATATCAACCTGAGAAACAATTGATTTACAAGGACTTTGCAAATATCATAAGAAAAGCTGAAACAAAATCTGCCTGATATAAGCACAACCCCAGGGCAAAAATAATCTGTTTGGAGATTTTCATGGGTAAAGAACAAAAAAATATTCAAGACCTATTAAGTTTTATTGATAGCTCCCCCACTCCATTTCATGCCGTAAATGAAATGAAAAACCATTTAACTCAGCACGGATTCTCCGAACTTAAAGAAACCAGCGCATGGAAACTGACTTCCAACGGAAAATACTTTCTCACTCGAAACGAGTCTTCTCTGATTGCATTCATTGTAGGGACGAAATCGCAAGATGCGAGTGGATTCAAAATCATCGGCGCACATACCGATAGTCCCAACCTGAAGCTCAAGCCCAATCCTGCATACGATAAAAATGGATATCTACAACTCGGGGTCGAAGTTTATGGCGGAGTACTGTTAACCACCTGGACCGACAGAGATTTATCGCTGGCCGGACGCGTCATCCTTAAAGGGAAAAAACAACCACTATCCAAATTGGTCCGCTTCGATGATCCCCTGCTAAGGATTCCGCAACTGGCCATCCACCTCAATCAGGAAGTAAATGAAAAAGGACTGATTCTTAACAAACAATTTCACATGCCACCGATTTTTTCACTGTCTGGGAAAAAGAATTCAACAAAAGGTTTACTTGAAAAAATGATAGCGCAAAAATTGAAATGCAAACCGGCAGATATTTTGAGCATGGAGCTTTCCCTTTTCGACACGCAACAGGGCTCCACAGGTGGAGCAGAGGGAGAATTTATTTTTTCCAGCAGACTGGATAACCTTGCAAGCTGTCATGCCGCATTGATGGCATTAATAGAATCAAAGTCTAAAGACCCGATGACGCGAGCCATTGCGTTTTATGATCACGAAGAGGTTGGTAGCAATTCCGCGCAGGGTGCCGGGTCGCCCTTCCTCAAAGATGTTTTAGAACGACTGACTTTGGATTCAGGAAATTCTAGAGAAATTTTTTTTCGATCAATGGCGAATTCTTTTTTCATCTCTGCCGATATGGCTCACGCAGTCCATCCCAATTATTCGGAAAAACACGACACAAACCATATGCCGATTTTAAACGGCGGCCCCGTGATCAAATGCAATTCCAACCAAAGGTATGCCACCGAGGGAATTTCCAGTGCGTGGTTTGAATCCCTTTGCAAAAAGGCGGGAGTTCCTGTGCAAAAATTTGTGGCAAGAACAGATTTAGGATGTGGCAGCACCATAGGCCCCATTACAGCTTCCAACCTGGGAATCCGCACCGTGGATGTGGGCAACCCGATGTTGTCCATGCACTCCATCCGCGAAATGGCAGGATCAAAAGACCACCAACCCTTGTTTAATGCCTTCAAGTTTTTTTTCAACCACTAACTATCGAAACAACACATCAGGTTCTTACTAAATTTAAAAAAATTCCAGCGCCTCGTTTTTCTATGCTCCCAATGCCAAAATAACCAAACAGGTGAAGATAGCTATTAACAATGCCCTCAAGCCGGCCCAAAGCCAAAATGAGCCGCTCACTTTTCCGAGAAAAAGTCCCAAGAGAAATATAGTAAAAAGGGCACAAGCGATTGAAGACTCCAGCGGGGAGAAAGGAAGTGGCACTCCCAGTTGGTCCATGAACAATGGCAATAGGATGCATAGTGAAACCAGAAAAGGAGCAAAACCATTCACCAAAGCGATCCATACGGGTACCCATTGAGTGGCCTTCTTGTGTTCCGTATCATTAAGATTAGCTACCAGCGCCTGCTCCAACTCACCAAGCTCTTTTTTTCTTTCCTCGGACTCACTGATATAGGCACTGGTTAATCCGCTGATTGAAAGAGCTATGGCCGCTCCAAGACAAGCATTTATAGCAATAGGTGTTGGAACATTTCCAGTGGTATAAAAACCCATGTTCAGCCCCAACATGGTGAGTGCCCCATCATATCCATTGGTAAAAAAGTACCGGCGTGCGATACCGTGGGCTTGGGAAAGTTTTAATAGAAATCGGATGCGTTGAAACACGGGTTATTCTTGTTTTGGCAAAGTTCCCGAACCCTCTACCTCCACTTCATCGATGCTATGCAAAGACCCTCCTAAATTCTGAATGGTTTTTGTGATGGCATCGAAGGGAATGTCCTCTCCCTCAATCACCAAAGTAATGGACTCTGTTTTCTCATCCACCTCATCTACAGTCAGTTGAACCTTGCAGGGGCTCTCCTGTTCTGCAATAGCCTTTGCAAAATCTAGAGAACTTGGGGAGTGAGGTTTTAAAATATCCAGAATGATCCGCTTGACTTTAGGCATGATGTTCAAATATCTCAGGGTTTCTAAAATCCAATCACTGAAAACCTCATACCGATACTACATCAGTATAAAAAAAATAATTGAAAAAAACCAGATTTTCCTCAGGAGTTTGGAAGGGCTTTTCGAATGGCTTCGATAACACGGGATTTCACCGTGGCCCATCTTTCATCTACTTTTTTAGTGACCTGGATTTCGTTGCCCATGATCCATGCACTGTCTACACCTGGCACCGCCATTAAAGCCTCCGCAACGGGATGAAGTTTCGCGACTCCCGGTTGTGAGACCGGAATGCTTTTACCGTAGGGAAGTAAGGCATCCTTCACCGCAAACATCAGAGTACCTTCACTACGCGTCGTTGTTATCTTAATTTTTGCGCTCATTGCTTCCTCTTACAATTAATGATCATTCTATTTATGGAATAGCGGCCTGATAACCGAATTTCAATTTCGCTTCTTCAAGAATTTTACGGGTTGCCTCCGCCGCTTGTGGCTGGTTCTGCTTTCCAAACAATTCTACTGCTTTGGAAAGATTCAAAATCACCATCTGCTTGAAAGGAGGCCCGTCTTTATAATTATAATATGCCCACCCGAGATTTCCATGTGCCTGGGCATCGTTTTGCTGACGGTGGACGACTATATTTAGCTGACCAATTGCATCTGTCCAGCGTTCCTGCATATTATAAACATTTCCTAAAGTAAGACGAATATCTAAATTGGTTGGTGCCAGTTCCACCGCTTTTTCTAAAACGGTTGCCGCCTTATCCAGTTGCCGTAAATTTTTATAGGCAATTCCCAAGTTGTAATGGGCTACGGGTGCCAAAGGGTTTTGGTCTATCGATTTTTGATACGCCTTTGCAGCTTCCTCAAATTTTCCCTCAGAACTGAATCGGTTGCCTTCAATGAACCACTGCTCCGCATCCAAAGACCAGGCATTCGAAACCAACCCCAATAAGAATATCACCAGCAAAGATCCAGCAACTCGCATACTCAAATTTCCTCACTAAATGGAACCCGATAAATTCCACTCTAGGCTAATGAGACTCTAAAGGCAACCCTCTAATACTCTACCGGGCACTAAGTCCAGAGAACAATTTAACGTCCCCTTCTCAGGGGAAATCATTAAAACCTCTATTCAAAAATAGACCTACCTCCCCTTGCGAATCGTCGCATAGTAGCGATTGGAGTTCTCTTCAACCGTAACAGAACAACCGAGTGCGCTGGATAGGGTTTGCGAGTTCATCATTGCCTCTTTTTTACCCTGTTTGAATACTTTACCGTTTTTCAGGTAGAGCACATGAGTGATACACGGCATTAATTCTTCGATGCGATGCGTGACATAAATCATCCGCGTTCGTTTACGTGACAGCTTTTCCAGCGATTCGAGAAAAGTTTCCCGAGTGGGGATATCTAATCCGGTACAAGGTTCATCCAGAATCATCAGTCGGGTTCGATGTACAATAGCACGGGCTAAAAGAACTCTTCTCGCTTCTCCATAAGACATTTGGCTGTAAGGAGTATTACTTAAATATTCGATGCCGAAGTAATTCATGGATTCGAAGGCCGCTTCTTTTTGCCTGGGGGTCACCTCTTCATGCAATCCAACAGAAGAAAAATGGCCGGATGCCACCACTTCCCATCCAAGCGCAGGACGGTCGTAGCTGTTTTGATATTCTGCAGAAACATAACCAATTTTTCCCCTCACTTCTGAAAGAGGGGTTCTTTCTTTATTTCCAAACCAGCGCACTTCGCCGCCATAAACTGGGATGAGCTCGCCAAAAACCAGCTTCATAAAAGTGGTCTTACCAGTACCATTATTTCCTATAACCGCCCAATTTTCGTTTTCACCCATGGACCAACTCAAAGATTTTAAAACCTTATTGCCACCCACATAGACATCTGCATTTTTAATTTCAACGAGAAAGCTCAAAGAAAATCCTTTTTACTGAATGGCAGTTTTTATTTCATTTTTTCGAGAGGAAAACAGCTCTGCGTTTCCAATATATTCGACAATCGGTTCCTTGTCATAATATTGAATAACATTGAGCGCAGCGTAGTCTTGGTGGATGCGGAAAATTTTATCTATAGGAATACCCAGCAGATGCCCGAGGATGACGCGGTTGACCCCACCGTGGCAAACCAGGACGATCTGGTCATTGGAGTGACGGGCTACAATTTCCTCAAACCGGGGGATTACTCGGGCTTGTAGTTGTGGGTAGGTTTCCCCTCCATCCGCCTGGAACGTGGCAACACTATGCATCCTTTCTTTCATTTCACCGGGATAGGTGGTTTCCACCTCGGAGACACTCATCCCCTCCCAGGTTCCAAATGAAAGTTCTCGCAATTCTGGAAAAGCAACAGGTTCCAAACCGTGCTCCTTCGCAATGCATTGGGCGCTGTTCCGGGTGCGCTTTAAATCGCTGGAGTAAACGGCTTTGAAGTTTTCTTTTTTTAAAATAGTGGCCCAGTTCTCGAACTGCTTTTGGCCTGCTTCCGAAAGGCCGACATCATAGTGACCGTTGAAGCAAACTTCTTTGGCGTTTGCGGTTTCACCGTGGCGGAAAAGTAAAATGCGGCAGCTGGGGTTACCCTTCATGGCTTGATAGGTTGAAGTGTTAAAAAAAGGCAAAAAAAAATGACAAGCCCTAAGAGCTTGTCATTTTTAATTCGTTACGGTTCGGGATTTAGTGACCGCTTCCGCCACCCGATCCACTGCTCCAAAGATAGAAGAAATCCAATCCTTGTACTTTCATAAGCCCGATATTAATTAGAAAGTAATACCCAGCCATACATACCATAGCAATTAAGAACCAAATAATTGACTTTGGAGTAATAAACTTTTTTTGTTCGTCAGCCGCGAAATCATTCATAATTCATTAAACTCCCCTAAAATAAAATTAAGACTGTATCAACCCAATAAATTAGCGCCACACGGATGCAAACCAATAGAAGAACCATAAACAAAAAATAACAGTTCCAATATAAATCAGGGGTCCAGCCTTTTCCTTAACTTTTTCTATGTCCATTGTTTGCTCCGGAAAAATTTATTACCAGTTTAATCTTGACAGCTTTAAAAAGTGAATGATAGGGTATAACTCTTTTTTTACAAAGAACTTTTTTCACCCTAGAGGACTTTATGGCCAGCAAAGACGGAAAAATATTTGATACCATCGTTTACATTGGGCTTGGCGTCAACGCCCTGACCGCATTATACCTCCTTCTTATGTACTTCGAAGTCATATAATTCCGCGAAATTTATCAGTTAATTCGAGGGGTGTCAAGAGTAAAACCCCTTGTTTTAAAGATTTTCCCGCTTTTCGCCCATTTTTTATCCACTCACCTAGTATTACTCTCCTAATCAGGATTCAAGAGGATAGATAAAATAAAGCATGAGATAGGTTGCTGTGCTGGTTACCAAAATGAGCGCATAGATTACCATCGTAACCCGACCCAAAACCCGGTGTCTTTTGGCCCCATCTGGTAACATTTTTTCAATCAGCTTTTCCAAACTGGCAACCAAAGCCACTGTGGCAAATATCAAGGCATAGGCAATACTGGCTCCCATAGGATTCTCACGGGTCGCCAAAAGCATTATCTGCATAAGAGCCCAGCAACCCAAAATTGTAAACATTACGATTTTGAATTTACGAGGACTGACTTTTAACTCCCCGCCTTTGAGAAGGTATTCCCCATCCACTTTCTGACTGGCTCTGAACCCTTGCGAAAGCATATAAAAGGCAAGGATCATTCCCAATACAACCAGGGTTAAATGGGTGATTAAAACAGGTTTGAAGACATTTTCATAGACATCATCGGGCCCGCCAAAACCCTCTCGCCCTTCGAAAGATAGAACACCCAAGGACCGGGCATAGTAATAACCCACAAAGTAAATGATCATCGACACCATGGATACCAGAATCAGCTTATGGTGACGGGTTCCCTGGGCCTTTTTGGCCATCCCCCAGGCAATTAAGAAAAGCACCGTGAAGACAACCGCCAAAAGATAACTGACATCAGCCCCTATTGTACCGGAGGGAGCCAGAAAACCGGGTTCAGCAAGAAGTTCTTTCATAAAAGATCCTGTGAGGGGCAGGGTTGGTGGGCTAGAGAAGAAGACTTAAATGAAAAACTAGAATCTCAACTATTAGGTTTGCCCTTCTTTACCCAAAAGCCAAGTGCCTGCGTAAAATTCAGTCGCACCGAGGAGGCTCCAAATCAAAAGTGGCTCCATACTCATTTGCGTAAAAAACATGAAAACCACAAGAGAAATAGTTGCCAAGCCTATGAGTTGAAGTGTGCGACCCAGAAAATAGCGAATATTCCCCATGACAATCAACCCTTCAGTGCGGCTTTTACCTCTTTATTTGCTTCGATAAGGTTATTCACATTATCTCTGCCAATATTTTGAATGGTGTCCCGAACGTCAGCCAAAACCACGTTTCCCGCTGTGGTGAAAGCACTGGACGATTGAGGAACATTCGGGTCTGCTTTACCCGCCAGTATGCTTTCATGGCGTTTGGCAACTACTTTATTATCAAACAAGTCATCTAAAGGGAATTTGTAAAGAAGCTTTACATAATCCCGTTTTTTTTCAGTATCTTTTTTGGAATCCCAAACTATGTTTTCCATCTCCATAGATTCGGGTTTAAACTTCCCCTTGGAAAGAATTTTTTTAATCTGTTGAAAATAAGCCTGCATATCTTTTGGGGTTTTTATTTCGTCTTCCGGGATCTTAGAACTGATTTCATATTCTATTTCTCCCTCATGGAGCGATGGACGGCTTACTTCATAGGTAACATTATTATGGTTAAATCGGCGTCCCTTTTTAGCCGTATACTTAGATTGCAACTCTTCCACCAGCAATGTAAGACCCTCTCCTGCATATTGATTAAACAATAGTCCCTTCAAAGTAGGCATTCTTATTTTCTCCAAATCTTCATGTTTTAGTTACTGATTTATCTTCCTTTAGGGAAGCTTTATTTCTATCAAAAAATACGGGTCTAGGAAAGGGGTAAAATCAGCCGTTTAATCAATTCTTCAGAACGAAGAAGTCGCGGATTCTGCAGACGGCGTAACTTCCGCCGATGCGGTGGTGAAGTCACCTGCTGATTTTAGAAAGCTGTTTGATCCGTTTCCCTGATAAACAAAACGGATTTTAATGCACCCTACCTCTTTATTGTCGCAATAAAAATCTAAAAACTGAAACTTGGCAAATTTGCTATCTGCCGTCCGCGCTGCATAAACATTTTTCTTGGCCTTTAGCTTATGCGTCAAGTAATTATAGTTGTATGGTTTCAGTATTTCGGGGTTTTCCGTATCCGTGCGGGTGCTAACATCCAAAACATAATTATCCTTTGGCACTTCCGTAACCTTATCAAACCCTACCGCGCCCAAGTCTATCAAGCCCGCCTTCCCTAACTTACTGGAAGCTCCCCCATTTGTGATAACTTTGCTTCTTCGAAATGCCAGATCCCATTCTAGAGAAGAAGGATCGTGAATTTTTACAACCTTGCCGCTTCGCAAGTTAAAATACACATACTCTTTTTCAGAAGAAGCATTAACTGTGGTCACCCTTGAATTGAGCTGGTTTTCCACTTGCATCGGTACAGGCTCAGCTTTTCTCTCTTCCTTTTTAGCAATTTTCCCTTCCCCCGGCACATCGACGCTGGGAGAATCGAGAAATTTTTGCAATCTTATCAGCTTCTCGGGAAGCCAGAATGAGCCTATTAACACCAGTGAAATACACAAATTGAGCCAGAAAAGCTTACGCCACATCTGGCGTTTTTTATCTACTTCTGTCTCAGGCAATTTATCAAAGGATGAATTCATAATTATGATTATAGAGTAATTTATCAGTCTCTGTTACGAAATTCCTTCAGAACATCTTTCATAGCCGAGCGGGTAAACCCTTCTTTGTTCAACCAAGTTCCCTTATTGCGGGCGAAATTTTGCAATCCCGGCTTTTGGCTACCCACGAAACGTGCCCCCCAGATCACCTCCTGGGTACGCGGATCTACCAAAAATGCTGAGAACTCCAATCCACTGGCGACACCATTTTGGATATTGCCGCGTCGGTCTCGATACATATTGGAGTATTTTGTAACCGCCCCTACCAAAATAGCATCCACCGCATCGGTTGATACCAACTCGGTTTTCAATTCATTATCTGGGACCGATTGTTCTTGTTTTACATTATTATTGCCCGGTGTCTTCACTATTTTAAAACGCGCATCCTCCATCATTTGGGGAGGAATAACGTTTGAATAGTTTTTATTCACCTTCAACTCCTGATAAGCCTGTTGGGAAACCACTTCCCCTGCAGATTTGTCCTCAAATGGGGCAAAGGTTTTGTTTTCAAACCCTAAAACACCGATCCTCTGAAGCGCATCAAAAAGTTTTCGATTGAATATTTTGCTTTGAACTTGATTCACCGGCTCAATATTCAATAATTGATTATAAGTTTTGCGATTAATATAAACAGGCAGCGGATGCGGCTCATTGATACCATCTGTCATATGAGGATTGAGATCATAATAGACAGGTGGAGCCTCATCCCAAGGGCGCTTCATGCCCAGATCATTTCTGGCCTGCCCTCTATCCAATGCATTTTCCAAAGGAACTGCTGAGACCTGGGACATCATTGGGACACTTAAAATCAGTACCGGCAAAAACCCAATCAATAATCGAAAAAATGGTGACAAAGTCTGCGCTCCTAAAAAATGGGAGAATTTCTTCATATATAATTATATATTACCCTGTCTTTTAATAAAATAGCATTCTCGAATAAAAACAATATTCTAACCGCTCCACTTCCTTCATAATTGCCCCATGAATCCGAATTTAAATCGCGCATTAGAATGGACACCTCCTGAGGCTCAACCCATTATTTTAGGGGCTCTTTCTCTTCTAGCTCTGGGGATTTTTTCCGCAGCGGCCTGGCCCAAACTAAAAATCCTGATGAATGCCAATGCAGCGGATAGAACCGACCGAATTCTTGAAAGAATCGGCGTTACATTAAAAATCGCTTTTGGGCAGACGAAATTGTTGCAGGAAAAAGACGCTGGCTGGATGCATGCCCTGATCTTTTGGGGATTCCTGATCCTTTTATTCCGAGCCGCCGAATTCTTTTTTATCGGATTTTTCCCAACATTTGCTTTCCCCATAAATAATACGCTTTACTCATCTTATATGTGGATCAAGGATATCGCGGTGTTTCTGGTCACTCTTGCCGTTTCTTTTGCTCTTTACCGACGGCTGGTGCTGAAACCGAATCGTCTTACCTTATCCATAGAGGGCCTTGTCATACTGGCTTTGATACTCGCCATTATGGTCAGTGACACACTGTTCGATTCCTCTTATTTTGCACTCAATTCAGGAGACGCCTCGGGCCCCATCAGTTTGGTATTGGTTCCTGTATTACAAATGTTCACACACAATACTTTGAGTCATCTTCATAGTCTGGCCTATTGGACTCATGTCTCATCCATTCTAATATTTTTAATTCTTTTACCGCGCAGCAAGCATTTCCATATTCTGACATCGATCCCCAACGTATTTTTTTCCAAACTGGACTCAGGAAATAATTTAAACCGGATTGAATTTGAAGAGGAAGAATCCTTCGGAATTACAAATTCAAATGATCTCAACTGGAAACAAATGCTCGATTTACATACCTGCACTCAATGTGGACGTTGTGACCGAGCCTGTCCAGCATGGGCCACCGACAAACCCTTGTCGCCCCAGCAATTGACCGTTGACCTGCGCGACCACCTTAACGGCCCATCAAGTACCGATACACCCCTTCTCGGAGGAATCATCGAAGACGAGACCATCTGGTCGTGCACCACCTGCGGGGCTTGCGAAGCGGCCTGCCCTGTCATGATTGACTATGTCGATAAAATAATCGGGCTCCGGCGCGGACTGGTTTTAACGGAAGACCGCTATCCCAAAGAATTTACAGAAGCATTCAAATCATTGGAGACTCAGTCGAATCCCTGGGGCTTCCCAAAATCATCGCGATCCGATTGGGCAAAAGACCTTGGCGTTCCTATTTGGGATAAGTCGCAACCCACCGAATACCTCTATTTTGTCGGCTGTAATGGATCGTTCGATGCACGTGGAAAAAAGATAACCGAAGCGGTGGTACAAACTTTAAAAGATGCTGGCGTCGAGTTTTCCATACTCGGTAATGACGAGGGTTGCACGGGCGATCCCGCCCGCCGTGCAGGCAACGAATATCTTTTCGATATGCTGGCAACCACAAACGCAGAAACCTTCAAAGAAAAGGGTGTGCGAAAAGTGGTGACGCATTGCCCGCATTGCCTCAACTCTTTGAAAAATGAATACCCCGAATTCGGTGCCCAATTGGAAGTGATACACCATTCAGAACTTCTGCAGAAATTTATTAAAGAAGGAAAAATTTCTGTCAAACAGGATCGGAAAGAAAATATAGTTTTCCACGACTCCTGTTATCTGGGTCGGCATAATGGAATTTATGAAGCACCGCGAGAAGTTTTAAATGCTACATCCGACTCAGTAAAAGAAATCGAACAAAGCCGGGAAACCGGTACCTGTTGCGGTGCTGGCGGTGCCCGTTTTTTATTGGAAGAAAATACCGGAACACGTATGAGCCATCACAGGCTCGAGGAGTTAATGATCAACGAACCCGACACCATTGCGGTCTCCTGCCCCTTCTGCGTTCTCATGCTGGAAGATGCCGTAAAATCCAAAAATTTAAACGTGCAGGTCAAAGATATTGGCGAAATGATTCAAAAGAAAACCTGATCTATTTGAATGCTCAAACCCCACTTTCAAACATTTTGAAAAGATAACAAGACATTGAGCGAAACATGAAAATTCCCCTTCCAAATAATATTCTTAAAATTTTAACCCTGCTTGCTTCCTTATTGTTTTTAACCTCTTGCGCTCAGCTTTTTACAATCGTTCCGAGTGGCAATACCAATGAAGATGTTAAGTTTGAATTCTACAAAAATGACAATAACGATGAAACGCTTGAGCTAAAGGTTGAGAGTGTCATTCTGGAAAGAAGGATATTCAATATATGGAGACAAGTTTGGAGTATCTGGGAGAAAGGCAATTCAGAAACACCTTCTTTAAAACATATTAAATATAAAGAAATTCCCATCGGGCTGGTTGAAATTGTAAAACCAAAAAAAATTTTAGTGGGATCATCTTATAGAGTATCAGTAAGCGGAACGCTTTTATCAGGAGAAACTGCTTATGGAATAGAGGTGTTTCATTTAAATGAATATGGAGATGTTATTATAGCAAAAGGTGGAGGAGTTATTATTTCGGAAAGGCGGTAAAAGGCACGCGACGCTCCTTGACTATAAACATCCTTTAAGTCTTTATACAATTTCCTAAACGTTTGAGAGTTTCTTCTTTGCCAAGCAAAATAAGAACATCATAAATTCCGGGGCTCACGGTGGTTCCTGTCAAGGCGACACGCACCGGTTGCGCCAGCTTACCCAGTTTCATGCCCTCTTCTTCAACAATATTTTTGAATAACGATTCAATATTCTCGGTGGAAAAATCCTCTAATGCCGAGAGTCCGGCGATCACTTTTTCAAGTAACGGTTTGGCTTCATCGGTTAAGAATTTGGTGCGGGCCTTCTCATCAAACTCCACTTCCTTTTTAAAATAGAAAGCCGATTTTTCGGCCATTTCAATCAGAGTCTTCGCTCTTTGATTCAAACAGGGAATCACTTTCGCAATTTCCTGAATGCTTCGTCCGTGACCCTCCGGTAAAATCCCAGACTTTATCAAATGCGGTTCAAGATGCCTTGCCAATTCTTCGGGCGGAGTCGACTGGATGTATTGCTCGTTCACCCATGATAGTTTGTCGGCATCAAAAATCGCTGCGGATGTATTTACAGAATCAAATGAAAAATGCTGGATCAATTCTTCACGCGAAAATATTTCCTGATCGCCATGCGACCAACCCAACCGAGCGAGATAATTGACCATAGCATCAGGCAGATAACCCATGTCGCGGTAAGCCAATGCGGAGGTGGCACCATGACGTTTGCTGAGGCGTGCTTTGTCCTGCCCCAGTATCATAGAAATATGTGAAAACTGCGGTCGTGTAAAATCCAAAGCATCGTACAACAAACATTGTCGCGGCGTGTTCGACAAGTGGTCATCGCCTCGAATGACATGGGTGATACCCATTTCTGAATCATCGACCACTACCACAAAATTATAGGTGGGAGTGCCGTCTGTACGTTGGATGATCAAATCATCCAACTCTGCAATATCAAAAATTACTTTGCCACGAAGCAGGTCTTCAACAATTACAGAACCTTCCAAGGGGGCTTTGAAGCGGATGACCGAAGGAGCTCCTTCTGGGATATCAGACCGTTCACGGCAAGTGCCATCGTATTTGGGCTTGCGCCCCGCTTTCTGAGCTTCACTTCTTTTCAGGTCCAGCTCCTCAGGGGTGCAATAGCAATGATAGGCTTTTCCTGCCGATAACAAGTGCTGTACTTTTTCTGAATAAATTTCCTGACGCTCGGTTTGCCGAAAGGGGCCTTCATCCCAATCCAATCCCAACCAGCGCATGGACTCTATAATTTCTTCAATCGATTCTTCGGTAGACCGGGAAAGGTCTGTGTCTTCTATTCTTAAAACAAATTTGCCGCCCTGGTTTCTGGCAAACAGCCAGTTGAATAAAGCGGTTCGCACTCCACCGATATGCAAAAACCCAGTAGGGCTGGGGGCAAATCGGACTTTAATGGGTTCGGTCATTTTGGGGTTTCTAGAATGTTGATAGTCAAGGAAGGCTAAGAGTAGCAAATAAACGGGAAGAAATTAAGAATAATCCACACCTTCCCACAACGAGATAAAAAAGAGGGCAAAAAAAAACAGCCGACCAGGGAGTGGCCGGCTGTTTCTACTAGGGTAAGAACCTAACTCGCTTATTAAGCCCTTACTGTAAAATCTTAGTTACAAGTAACCGTTACTGCATTGGTGCCTGTGTTGGTGATTTTAACCAATCCACTGATATCACCAATAGAGTCGCCACGGCTGAATTCTTTTTGAGAGGTCAGGGTTACTTTATGTTTACCCATTCCTCCTCGTTGTGGCAAACCAGTTCGACCACCATCGGTTCCGTTCAAGCTATCGTTATTGTCGTTCGGTCCCAATGAAACAGGAATCGTTGTGAAGTTGGAAGATTTCCAAATAGAAACATTCGCGCCACCACGATCATTACTGGTGTAACCAAACTTGTCGTTAGACTTGTTAGCGGGACCTGCATTTTCCAGTGTGATGCTTTTTGCGTCATTACACTTCGCCATTTGACCGGGAGCGATGCTACCTGCATTTGCGGTCAAAGCAAAACCAGCGATGAAAGCAACTGTTAAAGCAAAAATCTTTTTCATAAACCCTCTCCTTATTGGTGTGAAAAAAAACACTATTAAAAGAACACTAAACAAATTTGTGTTTACAAAGCCTTTTCATAATTACTTGGGAGAGATTTTAATTGATCCCTTAATTCGTAGATATAGGTATAAGACTGTTTTTAATATGGGAATTTTTCCCAAAATTAAAATAAGAATTTTCTGACATGTTACTCTAGAGATCGATATGCCAGGAAAATCAGAGGAAGGTTATTTCAGGATAGCAAGCCATTAAAATTGTCACTCCCACACCTAAAATTCAATAATTATTCCTATAAATAAAAAGAATTTTCTTATAATAAATGTCAGAAAATAAGAAAAATCGACTACTAATCAGATCATTGAAAAGATAAAACAGGCTGGAGATACACAATAAAGACAAAAAAAAACAGCCGACCAGGGAGTGGCCGGCTGTTTCTACTAGGGTAAGGCCCTAACTCGCTTATTAAGCCCTTACTGTAAAACCTTAGTTACAAGAAACCGTTACATCATTGGTGCCTGTGTTGGTGATTTTAACCAATCCACTGATATCACCAATAGAGTCACCACGGCTGAAATTATTTTGGCTCTTCAAGGTCACTTTATGATGACCCATTCCGCCACGTTGTGGTAAACCAGTACGTCCACCATCTGTACCGTTTTCACTGTCGTTATTATCGTTGGGTCCTAATGTCACCGGAATCGTCGTGAAGTTGGAAGATTTCCAGATAACCACATTGGCACCACCACGGTCATTAACCGTGAAACCATTTTTCCCGCTGGAATCATTTTTATTGCCAGCCGTCTCTAATGTGATACTTTTTGCATCGGTACATTTGGTCATTTGACCGGGAGCAATGCTACCCGCACTAGCTGTCATCGCCATTCCAGCGATAAAAGCAACTGTTAAAGCAAAAATCTTTTTCATAACCCTCTCCTTATTGGTGTTAAAAAACACTATTAAAAGAACACTAAACAAACCTGTGTATGTAAGGCATTTTCAATTCTTTCTTGGAAGAGATTCTAATTGATTCACCTTAACGTAGATATAGGTGTATGGCCTTTTTTTAAGTAGTCCTATTCCACTAAATAAAAAGTTTTATTCCTATAAATGAGTAGGTATTCATCCTATAGACATGATCGGATCAATCTGAAATGGGGGTTTTGGGGGAAATCCTGCAGTTTTCAGCATGAACGGGTTTATCATTGAAGAAGTCGGTGCGAAATAGCGTAGTGGATCAATTCTGCATTCTTTTTCATTTGCATTTTATCGAGAATACGCGATCGATGGGTGCTGATTGTTTTTACACTCAAAGATAGTTTTTTTCCAATGTCCGTAGGAGACTCCCCTTCTGCAAGCATCATAAAAACCTGATGTTCGCGATCTGAAAGGTTTTCATGTAGAGGGCGATCGGTTTTTCCGAAGTCAAATGCCAGTTTTTCAGTGATTTCTGGGCTGGCAAACTTACCTCCGCCCGCGACTTTACGAACCGCAGCGTAAATTTGATCGGTACTACTTTCTTTAGTAATGAATCCGGATGCACCGGCCTTAAAAAATCGCACTGCGTAATGCTCTTCGGGATAAACTGTTAATACTAGTACTGGTAGTTTGGGTTGTTCCTCGCGGATCTGCTTTAACAGGTCTAGTCCATTTTTACCAGGCATGGCAACGTCAAGAAGAGCGATACTTAAATCCATTCCCGGAATTTTCTTTAACAATTCATCTCCATTCTCAACTTCTGCAACTACCTCAATATCAGAAGTTTCTGAGAAAGCGTTCTTCAATCCTCTGCGGAATAGTGGATGGTCATCCGCGATAATTACTTTAATTTTCTCCTTGGTCTTTACCATTTCCGTCCCTTTTAATGTTAATAGTTACTTGTGTACCGCCGGTGGCGGCACCTTTTATGTCTACATTACCTCCCCATACCATAGCGCGTTCTCGCATTCCAAGCAAACCCAATGACCGCAAATTTTGAATCTGCTCCGCAGTAATTCCACAACCATTATCCTTTACTTGCAGACTAATATTTTCTTTGCAGGTATATAACTTGACACTTACTGTCGTTGCCTGAGAGTGGCGAGCGATATTTGTTAATGTTTCCTGAAATATTCTAAAAAGAGTTGTCGACCTTTCAAGATCCATTTCATAGCCATCTATTTGATTGAGGAACTGGCAATGGATTCCGGTTCGATTCTTAAATTCTTTAACCTGCCATTCAATAGCTTCAGAAAGCCCCAGATCATCCAGAATTGGAGGCCGTAA
>JACKQG010002668.1_pt1 | contig 22908 bp, 1 predicted proteins | sample 8237621 | NCBI WGS metagenome assembly JACKQG01 (sample SAMN15677084, study PRJNA649215) | marine metagenome | biome: marine; feature: Black Sea; material: saline water; isolation source: suspended particulate matter (SPM) from the Black Sea western gyre | collected 2013-06-09/2013-06-10 | depth... | reverse complement strand
TGGAGGAAGTTCACCATTTCTCAGGGCCAGGAGTTAATTGCGAAAGGTCAGAAGCGCCGGGCAGTGCCAAACCTGATTCTTGCTACGCCATAACAGCATCCTCGTTGGACGATCCGATCGAGAGTGCGAATGTCGGCCTGCAGGGTTTCGGAACGTGCCCAGAGCCGTACGATTCCCGCGGCGACGCATGCTCAGGAGGAATCTCCTTGCTGTATGAAGGTGACCATTGCGTTTTGGAGCAAGGTGAAGGAGCATGGATTCCGGTTGCGCCTACGACCAGAAAAGATGTTGCTGTGGCAGCAGCATCGAAAGGAACAACAACGACGAAATGTGTCTTGCCGTGTAGCGACTCGCCTGTGGAGGCGGTGCCAGGTATTTGGGACACTGATCCGTCAGCCGTTGGGACTGTATGCGTAGTCAACGTAGGAGAGTTGGACGTAGCGCTCAGCCCAGGGGATAAAGTAGCTGAAATTTGTGAGGCTGCAGTACAGACTCGTGTTTGTCAGCACTGCGGTAACCTCGACACCGACGCATGGGTAGCGAACAAGGAATTTGCTAGATGCGACGATTGTGGAGCTGTGCTCGTTGGCCTGGTTTCCGATTGCCAGCAATGCGGAGCAGGACAGGAGGAGTGTTGCGTAGTCAGTTACGCAGGCTGCAAGAGTTGCAGACCAGAACGACATCTTAAAGGAAGAGTCCGGAAAGGACCTGCTGCGCAGGTGTTGGCCACCGCAGCTCTGAAGTTGGATGCGTCGACTCCGCCAGCGAGAACCACCAGTCAGAAAGAAGCCTATACAGAGCATCCGGTTTTCCACATAGTGGAGGAGCCTGGCGGTATCAAATATCTGACTGAGTGCGAGGTTCCCACAGAGGAATACAACGACGCAAGGGTCGCAGATCTTGTCGGGCGGCATCCGAAACTGTCAGCAGGAGTCGCTGAGCATATCGCGGCCTTGGAACCGTTCCTGGATACTTCCATCCTCGCAGGATTCAGCTATGGCGTGAACAAAGCCGTGGTCTTTGCAATTGAGGCAACATTGTTAGGCCACAAAGTGAACCGAGAAGGTTCCGCGCATGACGAAGAAAAGACGCAAGCCATTGTGGAGTTTGCGCCGCTCAAGGACGCGACACAGGTCAGGCAGTTCATTGGGTGTACCAACTGGGTGAGAAGATACCTTGCCCCCGAGTATGCAACCGCGGCGAAGCTCCTAGGGGAGTACATGAAGCCGAAAGCTGAGTTCCCTCCTGAAGGTCTCGGAGCGGGAAATTCAGAAGGTTGCAAAGCGGTGAAAGTTATAAAATTGCTATGCAAAAACGCCATCCAGTTATCGACATTGGATGAGGCAAGTGCCATCGACGGAAGCCGACCATTAGAACAAATAGCGGATGCTTGCGGAATCGCCTGGGGGGCGACGCATGTTCAAATGACACCGGATCTTTCAGGATTCAAAGTCTTGGCTATGGTCGGGAAAGGATTCTTACCGTCGCAGCAAGCTTGGCCAGCAATCACCTTGGAAGGGTTTGCGCAGCTAGCTGGAAAGAGGTCGCAGAAAAAGATTCTGGGCCCCATGAAATCGCTATGTTGGACAGACCATGCCAACATGACGAAACAGCAGTCAATCGAACTGAGCGACATCGACATCAAATTACTTCGATGGGTGTCGGAGATCATTGCAGACGGCTCGGAGATCAGATCCCTTGCAGGTCGTGCAGCGAGACTCGGTGACGGTACGTCACGGAATCCGGTCGATCGTGAAGCACTGCTGGAACAACGAGGTAAGGACATCCAGGGCATGATAGGCCAAGTCCGAGGATTCAGCCTGGATGCTTTCCTTAGTGATTACGAACAGCCAGGCGCCGCCGTCCCTTGGGGAGTTGGAAATGACGCTTGGGTAAGTGAGACGCCAGGTCCTGCAGGTGGTGGGGCGCGTCTTGGACCGTCCAGCCGCCGCGGACCGGGCATGTCATTGCAACAAGTGATGGCCGGAGAAGGTGTCGAGGAGACGTTGAAGGTATTGTACGTTCCGGATTACATGCCCATGGAGCAGAGGCTTAACCTCACGGGGACGCTGCACACGCAGCTCAGCCGTTTGCTACCGGGATACAACATCCATATGGCAATAGCCGAAGGACCTTTTGAGGATGACGATGGCATCGGAGCTCATTTTGAGGCTGCAGCGTTGCAGCCGAATAACCCGCAGAAGCAAATTGCCGCTTTGAAGGTGGATTTGCATGTGTCAGTTGCCAAGCTGGCCAGGAGTGCTGCGATGCACAAGCCTAGATTGATCTTTGGAAAAGGGCAAGGCGCAGTAGTCGCCATAGCATACGCGCACGCGGGATGCTTAGAAGAAGTATTGGCCACTCGCAACTTCCAACCTGCCGAACTTCCAGAAATAGGCCAGGCATGGGGAAATGTTGCAGCCGTCGTCGTGTACGAGCCGCGCTTGTCAAAGAAAGGATTGCAGTGTGATAAGTTGCAAGTTGCAGCAGCTTCGCTTTTTGCTGAGTATCCAGTGCCGGCGAGACGGACGTTGAGCTGGATCGATCAGAAGCTTACGCACTACAATGAGACAAAGAGTTTCTTGGAAGGAGTCAAAGTCGAATTAGTATCTGGGCTGGATTCAGTGCCCTTCGCAGGCCTGCTTGAAAAGCCGCCAGAACTAATGTGGGAACATTCTGGTAGATGTCCATGCGGAAAGCGATGCTTCCTGTACGGGCAGTGTGCAAAATGCATGCGCGAAGAAATTGCGAATGAAAAGAAAGAGGCTGGGTCGTATGAGGACGCTGGAGAAAAGGATAAAAGTAGCGAAGAGCGCGAACACCCGGATTCCCTGCAGGAGTTCGGAACGTGCCTGGAGCCGTACGAATTGTCCGCGGGAGTCCAGGGGGTGTCGAATTCTTCGAGACAGAATGTCCGAAAAGGAACCGTAACGCAGCATGTTCATTTCGTCACAGCCACAGCAATTCGTAATTTGGGGAACTCGCAGACGCTCGGGAAAGGAACCGATGTGCAAGTTCGTCTATGGAAGCCAACACAGAACTTTGACATCCCGACGAAGCCGAAGCCGGGACAGCTGCTGGGAGATATGCCGTATCGGATATGCTTCGCAGTAGAGTGCACCGGTGAAGTGTTGACGTTGCAACAATGCGTCGATGCGAAATTTGAAACAAATCATCAAGTTCCGAAGGAAAACTGGTATCGGAAGCCAGAAAGTCTTCTTGGTAGGTGGGAACCAACCGAGACGAGCGACCATCTGGAGAAGGTGTGTGCGAATAGTTTTCGGCACTGGAGTGCGATCGTTGACGTGAGATCAGGACCAGTCCGGAAGTTCGTCCAAACCGTGATGCAGGTTTGGCCAGTAGCGTTGCTGGTGAAACGCGTGACGGATGAGGCTTACGATTGGCAGGACTCGTTATATTACAATATCGTTGGTTCTGTCAAGAAGTCGCACCACACAGAATTTAGACGGCAGTTGAACAAATTTGTGGACGTCGATTGTGTAGTCGTGGTATTTGGCCGCAACGCAACAACTCTACGCTGGAACGTTGTGTCCAGTAGTAGGTTCCATCGAGAAAGAACCTCTCGCGAGCAGTTCAGAAGAACCGTGAAAGGATCAGAGCAAGGTGGAAATGTCACGCACTGGCTCCTAGTATGGGGGATGGATATGCGCTCCCCAAGACAAGTAGTCACGGTGTTCAATCGAAAATGGATGATATACGATCCGAAGGGTAGCGTGGACGACTCGCAGGTCATGGCCAGCAGGGTTTCGGAACGTGCCCAGAGCCGTACGATTCCCGCGGCCTTGATGGGTTCTGCCGAGGTTGAAGGTCCAGTGCCTAACACCGTGTACGTCGACAAAGGTGCGGAGTTTGTTGCTGAGGGCGACGAGATAGAGCTGACGCCCGACGGTCTGGAATACTATAGCAAGAACGCGGATAAAAGGAAGGAAATCGCTGATGAAGCCCAAGCGGATGTCGGCGAGAGCGACTTCAAGCCTGGAGAATCCGAAAGCTTGAGAGTAGCATGGATGACGGCACAAAGAGCAGATAAATCACTCTTAAAGATGTTCAGCGCAAAAACATTGGCTGAAGGGTACAGAATTGGTAAGCATGGATTACTGGAGCGGGAAGTAAGTGTTCCGTTCCCGGTGAAGTCGTGTTGGGTACCGATTGTACCGGATGGCATGGCCATGGCCAATCAGACTTGGAAAAGATGGTTATTCCTTCAGTTTCACGTGGGAGTCATGGGTGCGCACCGCAACGCGGAGAAGACCTATGGGCTTATGCTTCGCCAAGTATGGTGGGCCACGATGAAACAAGATGTTCAAAAATGGTGGGAGGCCTGTCTTACTTGCATTCGGTTTCGGAAGATGCCTCAAAAGCAAGAAGCAGTGCCAGTCGTTCCTACGAACAGAGATTGTTGGGAAGAGGTCATGATCGATCTGGAAGGCCCCAGCAATCCAGCGGATAAAGCAGGATGTGTGTATACCATGACATACGTCTGCTGCTTATGCCACGGACTGCTCATAGCGAGAAGCCCGAAGTGCAATGCCACTGAAGCAAGAAGAATGTTTGCGGAATGCATCTTCAGAAGTGGCACGATTCCTACTTTGGTGAGAAGCGACAGGGGGCCGGAGTTCAAAAACGCTCTGATGGCCGAGTACGCTTCGCTACTAGGCATTGGCCACAGGTTTGGAACCCCGTGGAGGCCGATGGAACAAGGTTTGGTTGAGTCAAGGCACCTTGAGACACAAAAGATCATGGGAATGCTGGTGAAGGATGTCATGCAGTGTTTTCCAAACGAAGTAGGCGAACTTCACCACGTTGTCGAATTCATTGTGTATAACACGCCTGGGCCCCACGGGCTCACGCCAAGAGATATCGACAGAAGGTGGTCGTTGGCTACACCCCTCGAGAAGGAGTTGCAGCCGTTCACTGTGGAACAGTTTGAACCGATCACTGAGTTTGCCAGAAACCTCTTCAAAAGTTACAGAGAGATCAAAGTGAGAGTGCAAGGTTTCCTTAGAGATTCAAGCCTGAAGCGAGCAGATCTGGCTAACAGACATAGAAAGTCTAAGGCAGTAAAGGTCGGAGATGAGGTGGTGCTACGAGACCCGAGACAGCGCAAGGCTGGAGGGCGGAGTGCATACAGGCAACCTTACACCGACCCGGCTCTCGTCAAAGAGACGCACGGAAACAAGTGCACGCTTCGAAAGAAAGATGGAACCATCGTCGAAAACATCCACATGGAAGACGTAATGTTGGTTCCAGAAAATGCCAGAAACTTAGAAAAAGAGCACATTCGGTTTGAAGAACCGGACAGTGTGGACGTTGAGGATACTGACGAAAGAAGATCCCCAGGCATGATGCTAGAAGATCAAGGAAAGAAGGTAGCGGAAGCAGCGAAAGCGCTGTCAAAAGAAGGTATGTCGCCAGGCAAGATTCACAAAGTTCATCCAGGCAACTATGTCGTGTACACGGTCGCCGGAAAGAAGAAGGAAGTTAGCGTGGGCAAAGTGACGGCCGTGTCGGCCGCGGAAGCCACTGTTATCCTCCACAGACATAAGCCGGTGACGGATCACCATCTTCGCTTATACTGGAAACCAGTGTACACAGAAGAAGGCCAGGAAGTTTTGGGCAGTGGAGACAATCCAGCCAAAGAAACAGTGCCGATAAACCGCATCCTCTTCCCAGTTCAATTACATGACGGAGTGCTGGCCCACGCTGCGGCCCGCAGATTGGATCAGAGTAATTATCGCTACGAGCATAACTTGGGCGCCGTCGAAACAGTTGACGTAGCCACGATGCTGCCAGAGCGATCGTCTAGAGACGAAAGCATTTGCCAAATGGTGGAGAAATTCTGCGGAGCAGGAAAAGGAAACATTCGATGCTCTGAGGATAAAGGAAGTGCGAGCAAGCACCCCGTAACCTTTGAAAACAGTCGAGAACTTCAGAAGTGGCTGCGACTGGGAGTCGTAGACTTCGCGGAGATCTTTAAGGGATGCGGTGAACTGACCATACGAGTCTGCGAAGCGGGCTGCACAGCATCGGAAGGTTTCGATGTCAAAAGTGTTACCTACGAGCGGTGTTGGTTTCTCGACAGGGATGAGGACCAGCAGGATTGCGCTTGGCTGGTAGTCTATGGCCTGCGTCCCAAAGTTATCCACTGCGGAACGCCCTGCACAAAAATGTGTTTGTTGGGTTCCAGGAAACTGGACGAAGTAACCGTTAAGCTGAATGACTTCACTAGAAAAGTGGCGGAGTATCAGCACAGCCAGAAACTCGGAGTTTCGATCGAGAATCCTAAGGGCAGTCTTCTGTTTCAACAGCAAGCGTTTGAAAAGACCTTTGGGACGATGTTCGAGCCGAAACCGGGCTGGATGTTCTACCGATCGGAGGGGTGTCAATTCCATGTTCAGTACACAGGAGACGACGCTCCGGGTAAACCTATTCAAAAGGCTGTTACATGGTTAGCAAACTTTGACTTGTCCGCTATGGAGCTTAGATGCAAAAACTCTTCGGCTCTAGCAGACAGTACGCACGAGCATGCTCACGCTCGAGGAAGCATGTACGTTACTGGAGAAGGTTCTCAACGAGTTGCCCAGCACACAGGGAAGTATACTCCCGTGCAGGGAACAGTTTATGCACGAGCCTGCCGAACATTCTGCTTGAATACGTCACGCAGAAAGCACGAAGTAGATACTGAGGAAGGAAACAAAACTGAATTGCATCATCTAGCAGACCTGTCGCCCGTCGCTAACGGAACCGCAAGTGCAAGGGAGTTGCACTATAGCTCAGGGCTCAGACAGTTCCTGCTCAAAAGCAACGATGAGTGCATCGACCTGGACAGTGACGAGCACCGCTCAAGTCCCCAGCAGGGTTACGGTACGTGTCTCGGACCGTCCGTAGGATCCGCGGGGCCCCGTGTGCTTAAGCCAGTGGATTTATTCAACAAGGTCGCTGTGCCGGAAGGTCAGGCAGCAAAGTTTGATCCTCGTGACATCACTCAAAGTGCAGAGGCAGAGGCCTTAGCAAAGAAAGAAGAAGAAGTCCACGAAAAGAACGTAAAGTTAGCAGAGGCTTACTGGTCGCAGAAGGCAAAAGACAAGGACTGGGATTGTGTAATAGCAGACCTGTCAGTCTACAGGTATTGTGGTCAGGAAATCAAATCGGATCCCAGGCGTACGGAAGCCTATAGAGACAAAGTTATCGAAGGATTGGGATTCAAGGAAGGTCAAACAAGGCCGGGGTTGACGGAACATGATATGGCTGCTATCAGAGAGGTCCTGCGACGCAAGGCCGCAGTCTTTTGGATTGATGGCGAGCCACGGACCGCCCTCAGATATCTTGTTCACGATACCATTCCCACAGGGCCACCCTGCAGGACTCCCCCGCACCGTCTCAAGGGCGAGGAAGCGGAATGGGTGGATGAACAACTCCAGAAGGATGTCATAAGTGGTCAACTCGTTCGAGGAAACAGCGAATGGGCGAGCCCGCCTTTTGCCACGAAAGACTTTGCGGAACACAGAAGGCAGCGAAAGCGCCGCCTGGTGGTGGATTACCGACGAGTAAATGCTAGAATACTCCGAGCTGTGTATTTTGTTCGAAGCGCCGACGGCGTTGTGAACGAAGTCGCAGGGAGTATGTTCATGACACTAGTTGACGCATGTAAGGGTTTCAACCAGATTGCGAACACTCGAAGAGCCAGAGAAATGCTGGCCATCCTTGCCAGAAGCGGGCAGTACTTGCCAGTATGCCTGACGTTTGGGCCCACCAACGGCCCTGAAGACTTTGCGTTCGCTACGGACCGAGTCTTCGCTCCTGGCAGAGGAAGGCGGATGCGTTTCTGCCAAAACTGGCAGATTTACGCAGACGATATTACCGTCAGAAGCGGTCGATGGATCGACGGGACTTATTATACTGACGGAGAAAAGGCGGAACGCCTTAAGGCAGCTAAGAAACAGGAGCAAGTGTCACAAGTCGACCTGGAGGGCGCATTCCGGAGCCTGGGCTTTAATCCCACGCCACTCGGAGCGGACAAAGAGGGGAAAGCGACGAAGCCGAAAAAGAGGCCTCGCACAAAGGGGGAACTCAACGATGATGGTCTTGGGAAAGAAGCCGCGGCGGATCAGTCGCCGCGCGCCCATCTTTGCGTTTCGTTCGTAGTCCTTTTCGTTGGTCTTATCATCTCCTTGTTGGCTACACATGTGATCTGTGAACAAAAACGAAAAAGTCGAAAATTCCGGTTCCAAGGTCAAACATGTAAAACCAGGGTATTTATAGGGTTTATATGGATTCTCCTATTATCCTCGCATGACCATTCTGTTCAAGCCGTGCCTACAGCCATTGATGTCGAGAAGTTTGCCACCGCTGAGATTGAAGCATTGCAGGTGCTAGATCCCAGCAGGGTTTCGGAACGTGCCCAGAGCCGTACGATTCCCGCGGGTGAGCGAAGCTTATCGAAAACCTACTTGATGCCGCTGGCCCCAGGTCAGCAGCGTACTTACTTTACGGCAATGAGTAATAGAGCCGGGGCGCGCGAACGCTCCGCTCCTGCCTCAAACCGAGACTCCGAGCAGCCTTATGGCCGCCGGGGACGCCCACATAGCCGGGGAAATGGCCCCCGCAAATGTTTCATTAATAATCAATCTGCGCAAGAAGTGCTTGGCGAAGAAGCATACCATTGGTTGAAGGCCAACACTCATCAGTGGCGGATGGACCAATGGAACAGGCACAAGTGCGTTTCGTGGAACATGATCAAGTCTGCACGTCATGGTCGAACCGGCGATTGGTCAGCTAGTTCAAGTGATGATACAAGGCGCCGTGGCCGAGAAAAAGAGGTTAAGATCGCTCGTGATGGATTTATAAGAGTCCGAGATTTCTTGGATCAGAAAAGCAGTCGATACCTTGGGATCACTGCCGCTGATGTCAGGGACGTCATCAATGGTGACGTGCGAAACGCCCAATGGGAAGGCAAGCAACGCTTCGAGGCTCGCTGGGAATGCGGTCATGTTGTAGCGTTCGCTGCTCAGCAAGGGCATTCCAAACGTGCTTCGAGACAGATAGACATGGACCAGCGTTTACTCCGCTTGGATGACGTCGGGGATAAAAGAATTCCGGACATCCTGTTCCATGGTACGTACAGGGAGCATGTGACGAGTATCTTCCAGAATGGATTGTTCGCTGGAGGAACGACGGGCGGCAGGACGCACGTCCATTTGACTAAGGAAATCAACGGAATGAATGAAGTTGCAGGCGTTCGAGGAAGCGCCAATACAATCATTGTCGTTGATGGTGCCGCTGTGAGAGATGATCCTCTTACCGTGATGCACATGTCAAAGAACAACGTGTTGTTGAGTCCCAGGATCTTCCGGAAACACATTTTACGAGCGCTGGACCGGAGTACCATGAGCGTAGTGTCGATCCCAGAACAGGATGAGCAAGGGAATATTGTCGGGGCCCAAAAGGTCATGGAAGTGACTGTATCAGCGGCCGAGGCAAAGAAATTCATGCGATTTTCTGATGAGTCAGGTCCTTGGAAGAACGACGTCAACAAGGTAACGGGCGGAAACCAGCAGCAGGGTTCCGGAACGTGCCTAGAGCCGTACGATTCCCGCGCTGGACCTGCCCCACCTTGGAGGAAGGCCCGAAGGCAATCATCGGAAAGTCGTGGATCCCGAGATCCGCCGCCGCCGTGGCAAACAGATGACTTGAGAGCAGCCACAGCGGCTGTCCTGACTGAAGAGGAGCATCAAGAAGCTCTTAGTATTCAGATGGGAATTGACCAATCAAAAGAGGAGGCCTGGAAAAAGTTGAACGAGCGGATGGACAGTCTCGAAGAGGCGCATCAGCTTGTGACGACAGCCGCCTCTGAAGCTGTAGATCGTTTTGAACGTGAAAACGGAATTGTTGGACTTGATGAGGTGACGGACGGGACTCGACAGCAGGGTTTCGGAACGAGCCCAGAGCCGTACGATTCCCGCGTCGACGACCGAGCCAGATCCGAAAAAGCCGAATCTCGGAAAGTACGACCAGGGCTTTGTCCTACAAGAATTCTCCAAGGCGGTCATTTTAATGATAAACAATGGCTCCAGGACGGGACCGACGCCGAATGGGAGAACTTCAATCCGAGACAGGTTCAAGTGATGATGGTAACCCTGATGGCTCTGCCGATGTACACAGGAGACGTCCGAGGGATCAGGGGTACCTATGGCAGGAAGCTTAGTCTGAAGATTGGACCAGGACAACGTGCAGGACCGATCTTGAAAGTTGCACAGATACGTGGAGACGAGCAGTTAACGGGTAGAATCATTAACCCGAGGGACTTGCACCGCGTAGGATTCGTGGAAGCTTGCATTCGCAATCCTTTCTATGATTCGAGGGCTTGCCCGGAGGACGAACAGTACGTTTGGGTAAACGCCTGGTGCTCGCATAATGATAAGGGCATGCCAAGGAGCATTCGGTATGTTCAGGAAATGTTCACATCTGTACCCCTGACAGAAGGAGACAGAAAGGCCATTTCAGGTCTGGGTCAGGAAATAGGACCAGAAGGGACCGTACAAACCGTGGTGCGTCAGATGCTCTTCGTCAGTGGAAGGCCCCGAGGCGAGAGGCACAACGCCGCCGAAGTACCGCCACCGCCGCCGCAGGTGTGTGACGCTACGCCCTACGAGCAAATCAGAGGATGCAGTAAGCCGACAGAGTCGACCAGAGGTGTCTGTAGTTGGGAAAACTACAAGCCGCGTGTAATTGGAGGTGTGCCATTAAAAGCTGCACCCATGGCGAAGCAAGCCAGAGGCAGAACTGTAGGGGCAGGATCTCCAGCAGTGGCCAAGACACAAGGAAGCTTAGGGAGAACCGTGAGTCCTCCGAAGCAGCGGTTTCCCGATGAGGAAGACGCATACGCAAGAGCAAAGTCCGCGCCTAAAGAATGGAAGGAAGCAATGGCTCGAACTGCCGCACCGCCGGCCGAGCCCAAAGCAATCCACCATCAGCGAGGCGCATGGGCCGGAGGAGGTCCAGACAGATATGTCAACATCGTTACTCTACCTGACCCTTTGAACAAAAACACGGAAGTGTGGTGGAAGGAAGTAGAAGAGAGCCCCAGTGGTGTTCAGAAGCTGATTGACGGATGCCTATTATGGTGGCCGACCGCCCGCAGAAGCAAAGAGGTCACGGAATTAGTGGAAGCGATCGAAATATTGAAGGATTTCCATAATCGAGATTATTACCGTGGTACGGATCAAGATAAGGTGGATTTCGAAGAGGCAGTGGATGTGTACTTCTCAATGAGGAAGAAGTTTCAAGAGGCAAGCCAAAGAGAGCGCGAGTGGACTTCGGCGTCGCCTGCTGCAGTCGCAAAGGAACCGCCGCCAGCACGGCTAGTTCAAGCAACAGCTGGACCGCCAGCTAAAGCAAAGGAAAAGCCGCCAGTGAAGTTGCCGCCGCCGTACAGGCCTCTTCTTCCTACTTCGAAGGGATCACCAAAGCCTCCGCCACCACCGCTCAGAGCGTGCCCGAAGGACATAGCAAGTGGAGCACCGGAACCCAAGGCAGCGCCAAAACCAAAGTTACCGCCGCCTGGTCCGAAGAATGCCTCAGGTGTACCAGGGCCGCCACCAAAAGCTCCGAGCACGGGAATGAACATTCCTATAGATTATTCTTACGTGCCGAAAGCAAGGCCAGTTGATTTTAAACCGCGGACAATAACGGAAGTCATGCAGGAAGGGCCACCCATCCGAAAGCAGAAAGGTATGGAAATTCCTGAAACGACTGTTTGGAATCCAGGAGAGTTGTCGGAGATTCATGAAGAAACCCCGAGCGGAGAACGAAAGAGTGGTTCAGCAGGGCCATTGCCGCACTGGATGGAAGTAAGGGAGCCAGCGTTTCACGGTGGATCAAAAACGCCTGGGCCGCTTCCGAGTACGGTGCCAATGCCTAAACGGACGTTGTCGGTCCCGCGCCTACCTCCGCCACCGCCGACTCATACGGATCCTATTATCGAGAAACGGAACGAGGCTATGGAGCTAGGAAATGAGCCGCCTGCAGACGGTACGCCACCGGCCTCAGCGGAAACGCCTACTGAGGACAAGCGCGAAGGACCTACGGGCCCGCCAGGCCCTCTTCTTCCAGTCGATAAATGGACGGTCGATAAAACAAGGATAAGTTTGAACGAGCATGTCGAAGAACAAGCCAGGTCCAGAAGTAGAACCAGGATAGGTCTGCGCGCATGCGTAACCGAAATTGCTTCGCAGCGCGAGATAAATAGAATTGCTTCGCAACACGAGATGAGTGCGTCTACGCTTCCGGAAGTCCGACTGCAGGGTTTCGGAACGTGCCCAGAGCCGTACGATTCCCGCGTTGGACATGATGGAGCGGATGACGCCCTGAGCAACTCGGCAAGCTCGGAGAACTCTGCAGTGGACACGTTTCTCAGAAACGTCGCTGCCGGAGATGAAGCGAGGGAGAGAGCAAGACTTGAGGATGCTCTCAGGCCCGTTGACTTGACTCCTACCCCGGATTCAGGGTCAGAAGCGAATCCAGAAGATGAGGTCGTCACCGTCTTGGATCCTGATGATGAACCAGATCCGAGCGAGGTATCGTCCGATGTCACAATGGAAGATGCCCCTGGACTTGAGGAGAAAGTAAAGGTTCCCAAGAACCTTGAAGTTAGCGAAACGGTAAGGCGACACAGGGAAACTCAGGATCGCACGATCGATACGTATGCAGCAAGGCTGCCGGAGATGGCTAATGGATGGACAGTACCGCCTGTGGATGTCCAGACAGCGGCAATTATCAATCACTTCCGTGAAGGGATTGACGACGTCATGGAAATTGGCCGACAAAATGTTGTCAGCAACGTCATCAACCGGCATGCCGAAAAGCTGAGAGCGAAATCTCTGGAGACTGAGAGGAACAGCAGAAAAAGCCGTGCTGCTTCAGCTGAGCCTGTTCCTGCTCTGCCAGCCTGCGATATCAGTGTGATGGAATCGGCAGGCGTGAAAGCTCGAGCCAGGCAGATCAATCAGCGTATAGAGGATCTCGATGCCCAATTCAAAGCTGAAGTCCGCCTAGCCACGCAGGGATGGACAGCGATGGAGCGATCACAGTTCGAGTCAATCACCGAGATCGTATGCCGTGATTGCGAAAATAGAATAACGAAAGAGGAATGCTTATCGAGGGGAATGCATGCGTCACAGTTTGCTGAAAACAACCAGATACGATGCCAAGCCTGCATTGAAAGAGTCATCCGAGAGATAGCGGACCGGGTAGAAGAATGTCAGGTCTGTATCCCGGAGCTCGAGGAGGCTCCGACTGGAAGTTCCAGTCTGGAGGGCGACGATCCGGAATGGATAAACATTGATGTCGATGAAGGTGAGTACGAAATCAACGTTGGTGCTAAGCCAGGGATTTTCGTTACGCCGGAAATGGACCCTACAGAGACCATGCGGCTGATGAATGCTCAACCAGCGTCATTCGATGTTACCAGCAAAGCAGCTATGATCCGCAGTGCATTGCAAGTTACGCACCCCGAGATAGCGCAAGAGCTCGTGAATCTGAGTTTTTCAGACAAGGAAATCTTCGAGGAATCGCAGCGAGCAGGTATAGAACTCGCCGATGGAGACACGGACACGGAAAGTGTTTGCGATTTCGATTCAGGCAACAGCGCTGGGTTAGTTCGGAAAAAGGGACGAGGCCGATACTGGTATGTGCGGGAACCAAAGGAAGCTCCTTACGAAGCTTCGAGCTTTCGAAGAGAATGCGTTCCCTCCCTCTACAAAACCGAAGGCGTCGATCTGTTACAATTTTGCTGGGCCCCGAAATACGACGAGGCCTGGGACCAACCAACAGTGCTGGAAAAGGTCGCAAAGTTCACTGCTGAAGGAGCAGAGATCAGACATGATTGGCTGCCAATGAGCCAGAGGACTGCTGAGACAGATAAAAGCATCCTCAGCATCCGAGAAGAAAAGTCTTTAAAGATGATCAAGAACGACCTTCGCCGTCCAGAAGAAATCCAATCAATGGAAATAGACGATAATTCAATGAAAGCGTTTTGGGAAGGCTTCGTTCTTCAGCTTAACGACAAAGACATTAGCGTGTCGGCTGTTCTAGACGATTTCGTAGATAGGGTCGCGATGGGATACGAAAGCAACTTCGTTGGACATACCAGGCAGGTTACGATCTGTGGAGCATGCCACGGCCCTCTCTTGAGGCCAAAGACAAAGATCCGGGTATGCGGAATCTGTAACCAATGGATTCATTACTGCGATAAGGAATCAGCTGGAGACGATGACGATGTTAATCATCGCACCTCCAGAGATTGTTTCGCTACGCATGTGGGTTCACATCATATGGGAGTGTTGCAGCGAGGAAACTATCGCAAGGACCGTCAACGAGATGCCGAGGCGAAGTTTGCTGAAGAAAGAAAGCAAACCATGAAACGAAAAGAAGAGAAAGTCAGACGTGAGAAAGAGGCACGCAGACGCGACCTAGAGTCAGCAAATGCGTCGGACGGCTCTTTCATCGAAGTCACAAGTGGATCGGAAAAGGGTTCCAGCGGTCACAAGGAAGCAGCGAAGGATGATGCACTGGCTGCATTCCATGAGGCAAGGCCGAAGGTTATATTTGACACTGAATTGGCCCGCGTAAACAGATCCGAGGAAGGATTAAAAAGTTTGCGGACGGACACTTCTTGTGAAGAGGACCTGGATGGGACGCCATACTGCACGCAATGCGGATCCGAGACTTGTGTACGTCGCGGAACTGTGTGCCAGGAGCGGCACATAGCCCAAAAGACTGAATGGATCTTGGACTTCTTCTTCCAAGACGAACATCTGGGCAACATCACAAAGTACGCGCCAGAGTTTCGGCTGGCCGACCTTGAAAAGATTCGCACAGAACTTGAAGGAAGGTTGGAAAGAATAGCTGGGAGGAATAAGTCTAAGGAGAGGACTTACGCTGAGCGTCGGTCCAGAAACAATGAAGTCAATATGGAAGCTCTGATGTCTACGGATCCCAGTGCGAACTACGAGTACGTACGGAGAGAAGTAGCCGCAGCAACAGCCAACAAGGGCCAGCGAATCACGACGGGGAGCAAATGGGTTTGCAAACGAGCAGGAGAAGGAGGTTTCTATAATCTCGGGTCTGCTGCCGAAGGCGTCATTGATTGCGGCATGTTGTGCACTGTTTACAGAGCTATTGAGCTGTTTAAGCGTCGCGAAAAGGATGGTGTTGCCCAGCCTGCAATGCTTATAGCAGCAGCTAATAAAGCGAGGGACTATCTTAGACACGCTAGCGGACGCCAGCTGGGTGCAGACTGGGCGACGGATTGCTGTCAGATAATTCTCACGGCGTTTCAAGAGAGTCAGGAAGTAAAAGGCTACAGGCCATATGACCCTCAAAGCGATTACAATCCGCAGGAGGAAGGCTGTCTCGAACCAGAGGAGGTCGTCGGGGACGTCCCAGAAGACAGCCGCCCTGCAGATGAAGGTGCAGAGACATCAGAGAGGCTTTGGTCGGAAAACGAAGTGACCTTAGCTGCTGTCGTAAAGCAAAAGCTTGACGGAAAGTACGTGCTGACGCTCTGGCACTTGCAGAAAGCTAGGAGTCTGGAGTTCCATCAAATGAGGACGGCTCAGAGAGACGCCAGGAAGCGATTTGTGGTTCCGCAAGACGGTAAAGAGACGCTCAGTCAGAAGATCTTAAAAGGAAAGAGCGGTGCCGTCTCAGCCTGCAGCATGTCGGTCGAAGAACGCGATATGTCCGGAGGCTCGACAGAGGAAGATAAATGGCACAAGTCGCGTGAAGAACTCCGAAATATGTCGGCCTCGGAAAGAGCCAGCTACGATGTGTTTGAAGCGAAGCGTAGAATGGAACGTGAGGCTAGAGACGAGGAGGAGTTGTACAATAATCTTGGAGCATATTCTTGGGAGTGTGCCAGGTGCGGAAACAGCAACTCTGCTCTGCACGCCACGTGTACCGGAAGCTTGAGAGCTAAAGATGGAAGCTACAAAGTGGGAGCGTGTGGCGCCTCGCAGGCGGAAAACTTCGCTGGCTTTGCCCCAAGAGCAACGGTAGTAGCGGGTCAGCCTACGGTTTGGACTCGTTACAATATCACAGAACGCCACAGCAAGTCCGGGACCAGGATGGCCAGAGAAAAGTATAAGGCCTACCGGGACCATAAAAGAGAACGCGAAGAAGCTGGGAGCACAGCGGAGGATGAGACTGAAATTCAGGCAAAAGGGCTGAAAGCTCATGAGAGCATACGAAGGTTGAAAACAAATCAACGACGCAACCGCAAAGAGAAAATAATAGCCGCGGTCCTTGAGGATGAGACCAAGTGGCCTTGTCTCGGTTGCAAAGGAGGAACGTCTCAGAACAGCAGGGACATGAGGAATGTGCACGACACGGGCGATCCACTATCGGATGATCCGCTTCTGGAATCAGTTACGAGTGCGTGGAACGCCGGATCACATTCGAGATGTTACCGATGCTCGAGATACAGGAGTGATATGCAACGTGAGCACGGCAAATCCTATTGGGTTTGCCTGTGCTGCGATAATCCTCTTTGCGCCTTAAGCTTGAAAACGGACAGAGAATGCCCAAATTGCAAGCAAGGCCGCAGGTCGTATCCTCTCTCTTTGAAAGAAGAAAGGACTGGACAGTTCGGAAGAGGAGATACGTATGAGGTGAAACAGATGCCTGAGCCTTCTGTCGACGCTGTGGATACTTGGACAACATGGTCGTCAGCTTCGAGCGTTGCCTCGAGTAGTGCAAACGAGTCTGACGTTCTGTCAAGAAGGCATAAGAGACGCGGAGGCGGCGGAAAGGCTAAACCGCCTGTGCAAAAGCAGTGGAATGCTGAAAAGGGGCACGGAAAAGGTTTCGTGTGTTCCTATGATCACGCCAGGCCCCGAGACACTCGATCTGAGGACGAAGGGAGTCCGAGACGACGTCCCAGGCAAACTTCAGGAGCCAGAACTACGTTCATGGGGCTCGCTGCAGTTGCGACTTTGGGAACTGCTGAGGCTGCAGAAATGGCAACAGCGGCCACCGGAGGAGGCTGCGTGTTGGCCGCTGCAGTACTCATAGGAGCAATCTCAACCGTCAAAAGATCGACGGACGCTGTGGGCGGTATTATTGAAGTAACTGCCGAAGCCAGTATGGGCATAATCAATGTTACCAAAGAGGCGGCAGAAACTGTCATAGAAGAAATTGGGAAGGAAGGCAAACGCCTCGTTCCCATTGCGTTTGGCATCGCGGTCGTAGTCATTCTTGTGTGTCTGAATGTGTTCGTGACTTACTTCTGGAGGAAGAAGCCGAAGGTAGAGATGCTCAAGGCTGGAAGGAACCCAAGCTCGAATGACATGAGCTCAGTGGTGGCTTCCTTGGCTCCCGACCGAGTGGATAAGATCTACGGCATGCCTCTGCTCAGGTGTTCTACAAGGAATACACTCAGAGAGCATGTGGCAAACTACGACGATGCTATGCGCATGTGCCAACAAGAAATTGCCAACCCTGGACATTGGGTGAGGCCGTGCGATACATTTCATTCGAAAGTGTTCTTCGTGTACGAGATATACTCTCAGAACACGAAATCGCACGACCCAAACCATAAGCAATGTTGGCTTGTTAGGCTTCATAAAGCGAGTTGCGAATCTAGCGACCCGAACATCAATTGGAGAGTAGTTCTCAATTGCAATTGCGGGGGTTATCATCAATTGGGGCTACAGGATATCAAACGTTTGTGCAAGCACTGCGGGTTGGTCATACTCCTGTGTCGTCTCGCATGGCATCAGCAGCTTGTGAGTTGCGATGACGCGAATAGACTCGGTCCGAGAGACAGAGCCGCGTCCTTGCGAACGTCAGCAAAGCAGCAAGCGAGCTTGATGAAAGCCGAAGCCCGCACGATTGCAGATCGTATCACAGAGCTGGAAAGCCAGACGAGTGTTCTTTCACAAAGCTCGATTCCGGCACAAATTCAACGGTTGGAGGACACCTTCGTTGAAATCCAGCAGAATGTCCGAAGCGCTCGAATGAACGAACCTTTGGTCGTCACTCTTGCGCCAGGAAATGAATTGCGACCTCTGGAAAAAGATGGGGCCAGTCCGGATGCTCAGCAGCAGGGTTTCGGAACGAGCCTAGAGCCGTACGATTCCCGCGCTGAACGTCCTAAATCTGTCCGGAGTCGAGGTAGCAACAAAATCCTGGAAAAGTTGGATATGCCACGTGATGACGTTGTCGATGAGGCAGCCTTGAGGGCTATGTTCGAAGGCTATGACAAGACCGCGGACAATGCCGCCGACATCAACCTTGAAGGGTCAGGACGCGTCATTTGCGAAATGAGCAGCAAGCAGACTTTGAAGTTTGCTATTCGAATGATTGACAAGGCTACACATGAAGTGGTGCTCACAGCGTACACTTTCGATGTGGTCGCCCTTGTCGAAGCTTTGAGCAACGCAGCATCGAGGGGTGCTCAAGTCAAGGTCTACGTTGATCGTGACCATGCTCTTCGGGGCACGACTTTGAACATGCCCGCTCGATTGTCTGAGCTCGTTGATGCGGGAGTCGAAGTGCGATTGTGTCGTGGAGCGAGAGGTAGCTCCGGGATTCAGCATTCGAAGACTCTCCAATGCGATCAGATACTTATTATTGGGAGCACGAACTGGACGAACTCGTCGCAGAACAATCAAGAAATCAGCGTCGCATATGCCATGAACGCTGAAGGATTGCGTGCCCACACAAAGCGAATTGAGGAAATGCGTGAATCTTCGGAGATTTTCTCTGAAGTCGAAGCACGAGCTGCTATTGAGAATCGCGCAGTACGACGTGCAGCAGGTAATGCCATAGTTCGTTCAAAGAGCGTAGGTCATTTGCCTGCTGAGGATAAATATAAAACGGCGCGCAAGTTCACCATTGCAAATGGCATCAGAATGGGGCAAGCGTCGTAGACATAGTAGCCAGGGCCTGAAGGGCTCATTGAATAATTGTTTATGGAGGTGAGAGACTCCAGTCCCTTGCTGTAGGCCGTGAGTGGTAGGCAGAAGTAGGCTGGACAGTTCGTCTCTGCAGTGGTTTCGGAACGTGCCTTTGAGCCGTACGATTCCCGCGAGAACTGCTGTCGTAGGAATTGCAGACAGTGTTGAGCGCTAGTGTACATACCTTGAGCCGGTAGCCTTGAGCCCGTGTAAGTTTTAGGTGCCGTAAGTTTCTAAGGTTTGCTAGGCTTGGATGCGATTTCCGTCCAGTAGGTCGCTAGTTCCGTAGGCACTTGAGTTTATTTTCTAGGAACAGCCGACCTGGAGGGCGACTGCAGTTGTTGCATGATATATGGGTACTGAAACCCATCCTTGAGTATAGAACGTTTATGTTTTGGCTCAAGTGGTCTATTGATCGCTTGACAGTTGCGCACGTGATAGTTACGCTTGCAAGAGTGCTGAAAACCATTGTCATTCACACGTTGGTGAGTTTCCTGATTTACGGGTTTAGATTCCTTAATTCTGTATTTTACGTTAGGGGTAATCCCTGACCCAATAACCATAGGGTTTCCAGGGACGGGCAACGCCCTACCTAACGCAGTTGGGGGCTGCTCCGGGAAAACCAAGGATCCTTTGTTTGGAAATTTGGGGTTTTCTCGTTGGGATTTGGACCTATGACTTCAAGAGAAGTCTCGGGAATTGACAAGACACTAAAGCAAGCAATTGAAGATGGCGACGTGGAGCCGCCACCTTTACTGGAATGGAACAAGTGGCAGAAGTGGCGAAGGGACGTGGGGAAACGTCCTTCACTGAGGGTTGATGGTGGCACCACCTCAAACATCGAGGAAGCGGCCCTGTGGAAGCGAACCATGGAGGACCGCTATGGCAGCGATTGGGCCACGCAGTTGATGACCCAAGTCGCGGAAACGGAAGCACCGGAGGAAGCCGAGGCAGCTGTGCAGTCTAGCACGGTTCCCTCAGCGGAACCGGCTAGCGCCAGCGCACCTCAAGCCCCACCGCCGCCGACGGACACCGAGCGGCCCGCCACACCGCGCGCGAGGTTGACCCAGATCAGCCCGGGCAGCGGCGATGCACCCATTCTTGGATCCCCAGGATCAGGAGCGCAATCTCCAGCGCCGTCCTGGACAAGCGGATCTCCAGGGACACCAGGGTCGATGATGAATCGACTGGGAGTTCCTTACGACCCAAAGAAGGAACCGATGGAGCGGTACCTTGGGAGAGCCGGGCGGATCGTAGCCGCCCTGGCATCATTAGGAAGGCCATGCGACGAAGGAGTTCTGGAGCTACTGCACGCAGAAGCTGCAGTTACGCTCACCATCTTCGAAGCCGCGCCGGATAATGTTGAAGAACAAAACGCCAGACTCCAAGAGGAGTTTGCAATTCAATTTTTGGAAATCGACGGTACTGCAGGCCAGTTTGTAAAAATACAGGCCTTGGAAAACGTGATGATGCGCAGGGGTATGGATCCGACTAGGATCAGAAGGGATCTTACCGTTGGCGACCCGACGTCGGTCGGAGGAGCAGAGTCTTCCGTGCAGGACGGCGGTGCTCGTCCATTGGGCACCGCCGCATCCGCCGGAAGAACTCTCCCACCGTTCCCCACGGGGACGGGCCAAGCGCAAACCTTTGAGCTTACACCACCAAAAGATCTGACTCTCGAAGCAAGGAGTCAAGACGCAGAAATTGAGAGACTTCGAAAAATAGTGCAACAACAAGAAGCTGAAAAAGCTGCGGCGCGCCTGCTGCAGCCACCGCTGATGTCTGCCAATCCTTCGGGGCAAGCGACACCGGTCACCACAGGGGACCTGGCCGCTGTCCTGGATAAACAGACAGAGTTGTTGGCCGAAGTCATAAAGCGAAACAATGCCCCGCGACTCCAGTCGACGATCAAGGTCGAACCAAGAGTTCAATGGCCGAAATTGACCGACGATACAGGCGGAGGGCGCGAAGTAGAAGAATTTTACGAAAAGTTTGAAGGCATTGTAATGCTGGCCAATAATGGGCAAGGCATGCCGGATAAAGAAATGCTGATTGCTTTAAAACAGTGTATTTCGGGCTCGCGCCTGTTGATATACGACAATGTCATGAAGCAAATGAAACCCAGGTTGGAGGAAGAAGGCGGGCATGCCGAGGCGTACAAAACGATTAAAGCACGATTCTTCAAGTTCTTGGAGACCGGAGTTGAACGACAGCTTCGGGTGCGAAACGAGTGGATGGTTCTTTCTAAAGGAAAGAACATGAACGCGATTCAGTTTGAAGCCGCATGGGAAAGAGCTCACGCCAATATGGTGGAAGTAGGACTCCCCGTGTCTGCTACTGAAAAGTTTATCGCTTACATCCAAAAGGTTGGAGCGTATTACGCTGAGCGAGTACGTTTGGACCGGAGGTCTAGAACGGATGGAGCGGGAGGAACGACGGTTCGCATCCCGGAAACGTGGGAAGAATGTCATGAAGTCTTGTGTGAACTTGAGAGCGTCAAGGCAGGAGAAAGAGCCTTCCAAGCCTCTCGAGCCGCTGGAACCGAGCTTCAAACCACAGGTACGCAAGGACCCTCAGACAAAAGCAAAAAGGAAATAAAGCTGGAAAAACAGCTGGAAAAGGCGAAAGAACAACTTAAAGTTGCAGGCCAGAAAGGAAAAGGTGACAAAGGCAACAAAGGTAAAGGAAAAGGTGATAAAGGCAAAGGAGACAAGCCAGGTCCGAAGATAGACCCGAACACAGGGCGTCCCCCCGTTTGCTTTCAAATGCAGAGGGAAGGAAAGTGCGACCGAAGTCCAAATTGTCCGTACAGCCATCACCCCCAGGATACTGGAAGAACACCGACCGGAGCTTTAACCAGAGCTGCGAAAAGAGCCGCAGCAGAAGAAGCCGCAGGCGCCCAAAAGGGCAAAGGCAAGGGTAAAGGCAAAGGAAAGAAAGGTACCGGAGACAAAGACAAGTCGAAGATGCTTTGCAGGCACACGGCCAAGGGCGACAAGTGTCCGAAGCATCCGTCAGTCGGTGGTGATTGTCCGTATAACCATCGAATAAAAGAATTTGACGAAAAAGGAAAGTACATAGGTAAAAAGAAAAAGGGAAAAGGAAAAGGTCGCGCAGGTGGTCAAGAAGAAGAAGACGCCGGCGGCTGGGAAGAACCCTTAGGATATGCGTGCAGGCCCTGTTTGCTGGACGATGCGTTCATCAGCAGCGGTGGCCCGTCGTGCATTGTATATCGAGCAGACGAAATAGAAGCAGATCCTGAATGGAGAGCTGAGATGAGAACCAGATACTTGGCTCGGCCGACGGAAACAGGTTATCACGGTGGCCCGGATATATTTCCGCACCAAAGAGCCGGAGGCGTTGTGCCCACCGTCGCGTCCGAGATCGGAAGGCAACTGCCGACCGCAAAGATGCTTAAGGCGCTTACGGACTTGCCAGAAAAGTGTTTCAAGACGGTTGCCAGGGACAGCTCAGGTTTCCAATACCATACCAAATGGCGTATTGGGCTGTCGAACCACCAGATCATGTTGGACGGGGGCTCGGCTGTCAATTCGACCACGGAGGAGTTGGTATTGAAGCTGCTGAACGAAAATGAAGCAGCAGGGATCAAGCTTAATGACAAAAGACATCCGATCAAGCAGCTCGAGCGCTGGAAGCACCGAGAAGGTCTTCGCGGCGTTGCCGGAGGTGCGTCGGTGGAATTGCTGGGCTCGGTCGTGGTTAGTGTCACGATGCTGGGCGCCGGTAAAGATGATGGGCCTGACATCCCAATCAGGTTCAAAATATGCCAAGCAGGTACTACAGACTGGGTTGGATGGATAGTTGGAGCCAGAGCTCTCGATTGTCCAGCAAATGGAGGCCTTGGGTTCATTCCTCTGGAGGAAGTTCACCATTTCTCAGGGCCAGGAGTTAATTGCGAAAGGTCAGAAGC
>JACKQG010002667.1_pt1 | contig 22908 bp, 21 predicted proteins | sample 8237621 | NCBI WGS metagenome assembly JACKQG01 (sample SAMN15677084, study PRJNA649215) | marine metagenome | biome: marine; feature: Black Sea; material: saline water; isolation source: suspended particulate matter (SPM) from the Black Sea western gyre | collected 2013-06-09/2013-06-10 | depth... | reverse complement strand
TTTACCATTAGAAAACTAAACTCTTAACATCCTTTGGTATCATTTGATACTATTTCAGGTATAACATTTTAACATTTTTAACCTGATCCCCTGACTGCAATCTGGCAAGATATAGTCCAGTTGCTACCTGCTGATTCTGATCATCAAAACCCTTCCATTCCATTTCATACCACCCGGCTGAGAGATCATGATCGACAAGGCTCTTTATTGCCTGTCCACGAACATTATAAACGGTCAAATTAACATTTGAATCCACTGAAATGCCGAATCGCAAAGTTGTACTGGGATTAAATGGATTGGGAAAGTTTTGCTTGAGCTCAAATTTTTCAGGAAGCGTGGACACAAATTCTTCGGTGGCACTTGGAGCAATAAGTAGATAATCCAAAACTTCATTCATAACCATATTCCGTGAACTCAGCGGATAAATCGTCTCAAATGGGAATCCGAAGTAGACCAGTTTCCCCGGCTGAGATCCACCTGGAAAGAAACCCTCAAAACTCACACCACCAATATCGTGGGTGTTCACATTCAAATAACGTATGATGCTTTGACTACCACCTTCTGGAATCAAGGCATCTGGGTATTTCACATCAAATGTACCATGGGTGCCATTGTCGTATGAGATAGTGCTAATAGCGCCCAGCATGCTTCCCTGGATCCCTTCGGCTGAATAGTATACTCCTGATACACCTCCTGGTGCGTCAGCAGAATATGAAGCTTTGAGGAAGTTATGTATAAATGCCTTATCACTGGTTGTTCCTCGATAATCAAGATCCCAGGCAATTTCAGCTCCTGAAACAAAGAGTCTCCCACCTTGTCTCAAATAGTTGGTGATCAATGATTGCTCTGCAGTTGAAAAAGTCTCATCCACTGTCGATTCCTCACCTAAGATGTAATCAACAATGAGATAGTCGCTAAGTATCACCAGACCATCAATTATGGCGTCATTTGTACAGGATTCAAAAGTACTCCCATTTTCCAGCAAGGCACTGCCATGTTGTCGAATGAAATCGTAGGTATTCCCGCTGGAGCTTCTATCAAAGCCGTTCACCACAAGAACTTTTGTATCACTTGATCCATTGGGAAGGACCGCCAGAACTTCAGATTCGCTTGAACTCCCTGACAAATTCTCTGCAATCAATTTAAAATAGAGAATTGAATTTGGATCCAGATCTCCCAGCGTGTGGGTATTCTCAATAGTGATGGCAGGTTGATCAAATATCAAACCATTAGAACTGACAAACAATTGGTAATCAAGATTGATTGGATCAGGCTCAATAAAAATCTCAACCTCTCCTGAGTTTTGGGACTCAACGCCAAAAGATGTAGGTCGGGAAGGCAAACTCCCATCTGGAATATAGGTGGGTTGGTTCATGGGACCAGACTCATCACTCAGTAGCCTGTACTGAACCGAATTCCGCAGCACTGAGACAGCATTGTTGACCACTCCATCAATAGTGATTCTGGCATCCATGTAACGGATACCATGACTGTAATCAACATAGGTATTTGTGTGAATATTTGTCAGGGGTTGAATAGGAGACCCATTTAGCTGATGCCACCCATAAATGGTGACATGACCTGGTCGTGATGGATCAATGATCAGATTACTCAGTACCACATCCTTTTTAGTTCCACCTACCAACTGCCCCAGGCTTGCTCCCGCAGTGATGAGCTGTCCTTCAATGGCTATGTTGTGTTCAACAAATTTTGGAACCCCTTCATTTTGGTTTCCTACTGGTGCATAGGTAACTGGGGCCAGATGGATATCAGCATTGGTGTAAATGTGATCCACCAGTTTTCTGGTGGGCATGATGAGCCCAAAAAAGTCGGCTGCCCTTTGAGCAGTGATTGGTCCCATGGGAACACGGCAATAATTCGTATCTGTACCGATGGAGAGGTAATCAGGCATGACTGCGTAACCTACAGTATGGGAGGTTCCTGCAGCATCTTCAAAAGAAGCATTGATATTCTTAAGATCGCGGAGGAAATAGGGTACATTTCCAGTCCTCAGCTGATTGAGGATGGCATTTTCCCGATCACTAAAACTCATATCAATAAGTGACATCATAAATTGAGACCCATTTGGAGCATTCATGCTCCTCAATGGAATCTGGAAGGGACTTCTTAGCAGAATGCCAGACTGGATGAGATCATCATAAGCCCTCTCACCATAATATGTGTATCCCACGTTTACCTGGTCCGTTCCAGACAATAGGGTGTGTATGAAACCGTTTCGCTCTACCTGCATGGTATGCAAAATAGCTTGAGTTGGATTCTTTTTCAGAATGATTTCAATGCGACCCCCAAGCGCCTCATGATGAATGACAGAATCATCTTCTTCCGTATAGAATTCAAAGTGGTTTGCCAGATATGCCTGCATCATACGTGTCCTGTACCAGGTTCCACCCGTAGGGGAGACAATAGGCTCACCATTGTAGAGGGCAACGCTGTCATTATAAGCGAGGACAGAGAGAAATCTGTCAGGTGAACCATTCAGCCAGCTAATAAATTGATCGCCATAGCTATGCTCATAGCCATAATTGCTATCCAGAAAACAAATCCTTTTGATATAATCTGGAATCTCTGTAACACCGTCTAAATAGGAAAAAATAAATCTGCCACCACCACTATGACTGGAAAGAACAATAAAGGGGTCATAAGCTTCGAAGCATGATAGGAGATATTCTACAGTTTCTCGAGTGATATCATCATAATTGGGGAAATGAGTTTTCCAACTGGGCCAACTGAGCTGAGTTGATTCGAGATATACGGTTACCAGATTGTAATCCTGGATTTGATCTCTCAGAAAGCGAGTCTGAGCACCTATATGTTGAATATTGAAATGCCAATCGTCCCCGGTCTGGAGAATCTTTCCCACTGTATGCTCGATGGTGTTGCCATTGGGAAGTGCATAGAGGACCAGACCAACAGGCAAATCAGTTCTAAATGAATCGATGGATGCTGCATCAATATGAATTGTCATATCATCGCTCAGGCGAAAAGTGACGACCTGTTCATCAAAAAATGGACTTTGATCAAAGCCCTGAAGCGCAAGTGTCTCCTGGGCTTCCACCTGAATCAGAAAAAGAACACCTATCAGTAAAATGATGTTGGTGAGGAAGCGAATACGGGCGTTCCTTTTACTATTCATCTGATATCTCCTGGTCATTTGAACTTTGCTGCCATGGGACTAATCTACCATAAAATAAATCTTATGGACGCATTAAGCTGAAGATATTTGGCACTAAGCAAATTTTAAATCAAACTAGTCCTTCCAGGCGCTCCCAATTCAGGCTAATTTATTTCAAGAGATAACACTTAAGAGGGAGCGAAAGGATATCATGAATTACGAATATATTTGTCCCTATTGTCGGGGTAATTTGAAAATTGATGGTGATATTGTTTTTGCGGTTCGCACTCAAAACCAACAGCGCGGTCTCCTCATGGTTAATTCAGAGCTTGGTGACTATCGTTATCGGAAACATCCAGATCTTGATCTCAATGAGGGCGACAGACTTGAGACTTTTTGCCCGATATGTCATGCCAATTTGAAAGCCATTAACGTGAATACCAATCTTGCTGAAATAATCATGTTGGATGAAGAGGGGAAAGAGTATCAAATTTACTTTTCCAAGATTGTAGGTGAACACGTCACTTTAAAAATCAAAGACACTGACATGGAAAGTTTTGGTGAAGATAGCGAAGGGTATGTAAACTTTTTTGGGGTCTAGTGAAACCAGTTCCAACTCACCAATGATCTCACAGTATTCATAATAATTAACAATTGTCTTTCCGCATTAACATCAGTTGAATGCGCGTGAAACTCGTTTAACTTGAAAACAGTTAATTCTGATTAAGCTCACTCTCACCAGCGGAAATTACCAATCAGTAAAATCCTACAGAGAATAAGAAAGTAGAGATCATAAGAATGCCAAGTAACATCGTCATAGAAGCAATCGCCTATGAATTGCCACCTCATATTATTACATCCCTGAGTATTGAGGAGCAGATCTCTGCCAATCTCGATAAATTTGGAATACCCCTGGGAAATCTCGAACGACTCACTGGCATAACTGAAAGACGCTACTGGGATCCAGGTACGGCCCCCAGTGATGTAGCAACCATTGCTGCACGTAAAGTCATTGAGGAATCAGGAATCGATCCGGAAGAAATTGGTTGCATCATAAATACTTCAGTAAGTAAAGACTATATCGAACCTTCTGTGGCATGTCTGGTACATGGAAACCTTGAGCTGTCTCCCTTTTGCCGCAATTATGATATTGGCAACGCCAGTCTGGGTTTTGTCGATGGTATCAACGATATCATGATGATGCTGGAAGCAGGGAAGATCAAATATGGTCTGGTTGTGAACGGTGAAAGTTCTCGTGAACCCATCGAAGCCACCATTAAAAAACTGCAGGATCCTGAGTTGAGTATGACCACATTCCGTGAAAACTTTGCTACTCTGACTCTGGGCTCAGGGGCTGTTGCCATGATTCTTACTCACAAGGATAATTCAAGCTCGGGCCACCTCATTAACGGCTCAGTAAGTATGGCTGCAACAGCATTCAATCGCTTATGCGTGGGTCAAAGGGATGGCGGAATCTCCCAGCCTCATGAACTACTGGTTGCTGGAGTTGGGCTGGCCATTGAAGCCTGGGAACTCTGTAAGGAACAACTTGATAACTGGAGTGATGAAACGATTGACTTGTATGTTCCTCATCAGGTAAGTATTCCACATATTAACATGCTCAGTGAGGCACTGGAAATCACACTGGAGAAAGTTTTTCTGAACGTTCAAACTCTTGGGAATATTGGTCCGGCAGCATTACCAATAACCCTAAAAATGGCTGAAGAAGCCGGCCGACTGGTTAAAGGCAATCACGTCGCCCTTCTGGGCATTGGCAGTGGTTTGAATTGTACAGGCATGAGTGTAACCTGGTGACCTTTTTCAGGTCTTACACTAACTCATATAATCACTGACTTGAATAACGATTTTCAATAGGGGGTTCCGATTGAATAAAATTCTATTAATCAGCTGCATAATGTTAAGTGCATTGTTTGCTGACAATCCCCCCAAGCGTGAATTCCGAGCAGCCTGGATTGCCACAGCATGGGCTCTTGATTTTCCTCGATCAAATTGGTCCACCTCGGCCATGGAGGCAGAAATTCGGACCGCTCTGGATGCTTTGCAGGCAGCCAAATTCAATGCAGTCATATTCCAGGTAAGACCGGGCTGTGATGCATTCTATAATTCTGCCTATGAACCCTGGTCCCACCACCTCACTGGAACATCGGGTCAAGCACCCTCTCCTTATTTTGATCCGCTGCAAACCTGGATCGATGAAGCCCACAAACGCAATATGGAACTCCACGCCTGGTTCAACCCATACCGTGTAAGTACTTCAGGTAATTTAAATGGTTTGCACAGCACACATGTTTATCATGAACATCCCGAATGGTTGCTTACAGTGGGAAGCATGGACAATATGGAACGGGAAGACCGTTTTTCGGATCCCTTGAATGGTATCCGTGAACAAAGTATCATCCTGGATCCAGGCAAGGCTGCTGTAAGAGAATATGTCATCAGTGTTTTTATGGATGTGGTCAATAATTATGATGTCGATGGTGTTCATATGGATGACTATTTCTACCCCTACGGTGGTATGAGTGGAGAAGACTCACCAACCTTTGCTGCAGAACCCAGGGGCATTACCAATATCTCGGATTGGCGCAGAGACAATGTCAATCTGCTGGTGGAAGGTCTCTATGATAGTATTCAAGTTGTTAAACCCTGGGTCAAGTCAGGCGTCTCCCCCTTTGGCATCTGGAAAAACGGAGTACCCTCCGGGATAGTGGGAACCAGTTCCTATTATGAATTATATTGCGATCCTGTGGCCTGGTTGGAAACAGGGACGGTGGACTATATCACACCACAATTGTATTGGGAACACGGTGGGGGTCAGGATTATGGCATCTTAATGCCCTGGTGGGCTCAAACCATTTCAAACAATAATAGACATTTGTATGTGGGTCATGCTCCCTATCGTATGACGGATTTCCATAATTGGCCAGCCACTGAGCTTCCTCGACAGATCCGTCGTAACCGGAATACTGAGGGGTGCCAGGGGAGTGTCTATTTCCGTCTCAGGAATGGCGTAATGAATAACCCGAAAGGCTTTCTGGATTCCCTGAGGAATGAATTATATCGTTACCCCGCCATTGCCCCCGGCATGTCCTGGAAGGATGATCTTCCACCCAATCCACCTGTCAATGTAAGTTTTGGAGTCAATGACGAATCAAATCAACTGACGTGGTCCATACCACCAGCAGCTGAGGATGGGGATTATCCTCATAGAATGATGATATACCGTAGCGAATCCTATCCCGTAGAAGCGTTGGATGCAGCCAATATTTATGCAATTATCTCAGGCGATAGCACTTCCTATGACTTTGAGACTGGGGCGGATTACTTCTATGCCATATCTGCCTTAGATAGACTCCACAATGAGAGCAGTGTTGTCCAAATTGCACCCAGTTATATTGATATTTCCCATAGACCGGATCGGCCCGTTCTATTCTCGAATTACCCCAATCCTTTTAATCCCTCAACAACCATTCGCTATAACCTGTTGGAAAATGCAGTGGTAAGTATCTCAATATTTGATATGAGCGGAAGATCGGTTAGAAAATTTAATCAGTCCCAAGTCAGATCAGGAGAGATTACCTGGGAAGGCGTCAACGATGCGGGGCAGCCTGTCAGCGCCGGTGTATATGTGTGTCACCTGCAGACACGAGATGTTCAGGCCAGTATCAAGCTGGTACTGCTCAAGTAGGACCTATTCGGCCCAACACACGATCCATTACCCAATTTGTACGGGCTGCAGTCACACCGGTGCTGGGGCTTTTACCAACACCTCGAATTTCATCCACAATAAGTTGAACCAGGGGTTGTTGAATATGTAAGGGGTTGGGAATTTCAAAATGGTCTTCACCTCTATCTGAGCGGACGGTGACATCTGCCTCTGCAAAATGAGTATATTCTACCTCTCCACGTGTACCGATGATTTTTGTTTTATCGATATCCCGGTCAAAATTAAAATTCCAGATCCCGGACCCTTTGCTGCCGCTTTCAAACTGGAATTCAGCTTCCACAAAATCCTCAGCTTCATAATGTTTGCCAGTATTGTCAATATTTCCAGATGCTTCGCTGATATCACCTAACAAAAATTGCAGGAGGTCAAAAATATGCGAACCCAGATCGCAGAAATAGCCGCACCCAGCGATGTTAGGATTGACACGCCAGTTGGATTTACCTGAGATATCGACTTCTTTTGCAGATTGAAGTAACTGAACCTGAACCTCTTTTATGATCCCCAATTGTCCAGATTTAATAATTTCTTTAACTTTCAGGAAGCGGGGGAGGGCGCGACGATAATATGCCACAAATAGGGGTACCCCTTGATTCTGGCAAACCTGTATCATCTCTTGACATTCAGCAAAGCTATTGGCCATGGGTTTCTCAACATAAACTGGTTTTCCAGCCTGGGCAGCCATACGGGTATACTCCAGATGGGTGTCTGGTGGGGTCGCAATATAGATAGCATTTATATCGGGATCATTGACCAGTTTAGTGGCATCATCATACCATTTTTCAACCCCATGTCGCCTGGCAAAATCTTCCGCCAAACGTCCATCTCTGCGCATGACCCCTATCAAATCTGAACTAACAACATTTTGCAAAGCTGGTCCACTTTTGACTTCCATAACATCACCACATCCAATGCTGCCCCAGCGAATATCCTGCATGTCTGGCCCCTCCTATTATCCTGAGTACATTTCTGTATATAAAAATGTGCAGCCAACGTATCTTGTGGAGTCATCAAAATCAATGAGGATAATAAAAGATGAAACTACCAAGGCTGACGCTCCCCCTTATTTTTTGCTCCATGTTACCCGGTATATCCATAGCTGGTGAAAAGGTAGTTATCGATCTCAAAGTACCCTTGGTTGAAACAGCTAATCTGGCTCCCGCCCAGGCTGGAGCCACAGTCTACCTCATGAAATCTGACTGGGCCACCGTTTCGGAAATAAACGAGGATGTTGCAGTTTGGATGACTGATTACGAACGGAAAAAGAACTTTCTGGGACAACAGGTCGTGTCCCTGACCCTCTCCGTGCGGGAACCATCCAGTATCCGCACTGGGAATCTCATCAGGAAACAGTCTATTACTGTTCGCTATCGATTGAGTACCTCGGATACAACCCGGTTTAAACAAGACTTTATGAATGAGTTGGATAATCTTTCCCAGGAATTGCAAATCGAGGCTTATTTCCTGGGATTAAAAATTGAATCCGCCCTGAAGGGTATTCTCAAATAAACCAATCGGACAACTTAAACATATTAATTATGATCAAGTGGGTGGGGCGTAAAAAAGAAAATCAAATGTCTTAAGTTCTCGACGCATTCCCCTTGTCTCCAACGCGCCAAATATATGAAATAAAATATTCCAGAAAGCCGGGGAGTGATTTTTTTCCCTGGTGTGAGCCAATTCATGAACCAGGACATAATCTCGCAGGTGATCCGGTAAAAAATACAGTTTTTGATTTAGACTGATATTGTCTTGAGCTGAACAGGAACCCCAACGACTTTTTTGATTTCTCAGTGAGACCTTGTTGAAGTGGAAATCATGTTCCCGCGCCAGCTCGTTGAGTCTTGAAATCAGGGATCGTCTGATCTCAGTTTTGCCCGGTGATCCATGCAAGAGGATATGATCCTGGGATTTTTGTTCGGTAATCTGGGCACGCTGTATCGCCTGACGGATCCACAAACGTTTGCTATCCACAAAGTTCCTGGCTTTTCTCAAGGAGACGCCTGTGGGGTATTTTACAACCACACCTTGAAAGGGTTGAACAAAAATCCGAATTGACCTGACATTCCTGACAGCGATGAATTGGACGGGGCCAAATTCTGGGTCAGTAATGATGGAGGTGTTGGTATACGGGAGCTTAGTTCGGGAGAAAATGTTCATGCATCTGTGTCAATTGACGAGTTTTGGTAATTATGGAGGGATAGCTAAGTTTAAGAATCTGAGCCATGCGCTGTTTATTATAGCCATATTTTTCATAGAGATAGTGGATCATTTCTCGCTCAAAAATGGTATTAATTGCTTCCCAGGACATATCCTCATGCTCCTCGATAAATCTAAAAAGGCTATGGTTTTCAGTGTGACTTGAAGCGGTCTTCTCCGGGAGCAGATAGCCCCGTTTTTTAAGACGTTCCTGAACGGAGTACAGCGTGGAGGCTGGCATATTCATTTTTGTGGCCATGGCTTTGCTATTCTGCTGATTTTCATAGTGGAAACATATCAACTGGTGGTGAAAAATATCTTTGATGTCTTTCCAGGGTAGTCCCTGGGAAAAGGCAAAGGAATCCACGGGTTTTGATGCTTTTGGACCACGCTTCTTGTTGATGATATTGACATAGGCATCCACAACGTCCTTCCGCTCCCCAGTCAGGCTGATACCGGAGCTTGCATAGCGCATAGCATGCTCATAGCCCAATTTGTAATACTGCTCGGCCTGGTCTAAATCTTCAAAGTGATTTTCGTAGATTTGGCCAAGGTAAAGATATTCTCCTGGAACATTTGGGATCGAATCAAGCTTTGTGCTCACCTCAATGGCCTTTTCCATATGTGAAACACATGTATCGATATCAGATCGGGCCTTTGCCAGAAGAGCCAGGTTTTCATATAGTATGGGAATGATGGGATCGTATTCGCCATCAGGAATTATTTTTAAATACTCCTCCTCTGCTTCATCTAGTCGTCTATCTGAGAAGTACGCATATCCAAGTGCTACTTGAATTTGTTTGAGACTAACTTCTAATTTCATCGGAGAGGCAATGGACATTGCGGTGTCATAGAACTTATATGCCGAATGTAGGTCACCACGCTCTCGTGACAAAATAGCCACACTTCTATAACCAATACAAGCCAGTGTCCACAATCCGTTCTCCTCCAATTCTTTGATTATGGAAACAATGTTTGAAATAGGAGCTTCCAACCATTTTGCCTCGTTTACGGCTATCCTATATCGAAAAGCTAATTGGAAACTCTCTATTGTGGTGAGATTTTTACCCATTTCTAGCATGGGAAGTGGTAGTGAATCGTGCTCTATCCTTTCATGGTGAAGAGTCAAGGCATAATAGTACAACGCGAGAATTTCGGATTGGATTTTTTCATTCAGGAAATTTGAGCGGGAGAAAATTATTTCTGCAGCAGATAGTAGGCGTTTATGACATGCAAAGTCCTGGCTTGAAATGGAGAGAATCCTGGCTTCACCTATTTCCACCAGCGGCATCCTCCAGTCCGTGGAAGGCACTGTGTTGCGGAGTGACTTGTAGAGTTGTGTAGCTTTTGCAGAATTACCAAAACCCAGCATGAGGAGGAATTCCCAGTAGTCAGCATCACTTTCATTGGCACCGGCTGCCCTGAGAATGGGTTTTAGCTGATTGATACCTCTTTCTCTTGACTCCATGTGAAGCAAGATAATCAAAATTCGGAAAACGAAAATAGCTAACTTATGTGAAGTATTTCGTGATTAACGTTTAAAGTCTGGATGGAAGGGAAATGCGGGTATCAGATACCTCTGGGGTAATCTGGCAATTATTTGACCTGATTGGTCACGCTTCAGAATTTCACATTCCACCCGGCGACCGACAATATTTTTCTCCAGATCCAGCTTGGCCAGGATGCCAGTTAGCGTTGAAATGGAAGGTTTGTCCCTGCCATAAATTCTGACTGTTTCAGTATATTTATCCACGCGACGCTTGTCATCTTCAAACTGAACCTTCATTACAAAGGTATTGCCATCAACGATGCTCGTAACCAGGCCGGAGATCTTTTTGATTTTTAGCGTTGGCATTTCCCGCCCCAATCTAAAGGCTGATTGTGGGAGTAGCAGTTGCTTAGCTTCATTTATAATACGCATACTTGAGGGGACGTATGATTACGAACGGGTTGACTTTGCTTGAATTGAATAGGATGACTGCATATCGTGGGGAAATGTATTCAGTTATACCGAGATAGACAATAAAAATATTAATATAATATAAAATATATTATAGATCAGGAATTATTAATTATATTGGCCACGGAGAAAACATCAAAAAAGGAGAGTTAAAGATGAGAATCACAACAATTGTTTTACTGGTAGTATTTCTGATTATCGGTTGCGAAAATCCACAGGACCTGTCAAGCGATCAGACCCTCTATCAGGGTCAGGTAATCCAGCACGATGCGGCACCATTTTTACTAAACGGGACCAGTCTGGCCAAGCTTGGCGACGGGCTATTTATTTTTGCTGAAGAAGTTCCTGAAGGTATCGTCTATGGCTTGGAAAATGATCCCACGGTTTACGCAGCCCAGGGTGGTGAAATCCTTCCCGAGAATAGTTGGGTGGGCAATCTGAAGGCAGCTCCTGTGGAAGCAACGCTTAAATCCAAGGCCTCAATCACGTTTGACTCCCCGAGTCTCGTTACCCTCATAGATGCCTCAGACATAGTATATATTGACGAGAATGGCACTAAAATAGCATTTTCTGGCAATGGTGTAGTCACCGCAAATGAAATTTTAACTGGATCAAATGGGTTCACGACCCTGGTTTCCACCACTAAATTTTCTATCGGTGGTGATGGCGGTGAGTGGGGATAAATAGGTTTGGATAGGACTATTATTCCATTATTTTAGGATACATAATGCAAAAATCCGTCATAAGACTACAAAAAACCAATGAATGGCTTGAATTTATCAGCAGGCTTGGCTTGGTTAGTATTGAGGATGCTCGCAATGTATTTCTCTCTGGTGACTATTCACAAATTTCGGATCTGGATCAAAAGGCACTGTTTGCTGCAGGTCGGGGAAAAACGCTGAGCCTTGAGGGTAACCTTATAGGCTCAAAATTAACCCTGGATGAAGCCCAATTGTTTGCCGAGACCAGTAACGCAGAGCGCGGCTTCCCCGTCAAGGATGAAGTGCTGGCCTATATAAACTACGAGCGGGGTGTGTTCTTTGAAAAATTTGGAGAATATCATTCTGGCTTAAGCTTATATCGATCAGCAAAGCGGCTGGCCGAATCACTTACCCTTCATTCTGTTATTGATTATCAAATGGCAGCCCATCTGCTTCAGGTTGGCGCTGGCAGCAGTATAGAAGAGGCTCGATATTGGATTCAATTTTTCCGCGAGCACAAGATGCAAATAATGCATTTGATTGCCATCAGAAGATTGGCAAAATACCATCGTGTGGAAAAAGACTATCCCAAGGCTTTAGACCTCCTGGCCTCAGGAAGGGATTTTGCCGTGAAATTCGATTATCCCTTCATGGTAGAGCAGATAAGAAATTCATATGGATATTTGCTTTACAGCATGGGTGAAATAAAGGAAGCCCGTAAGGTATTTCTGGAGCTCATGGAGGGGGTGCAAAGTCGGTACCTGTATGCAACGGTTTTGAAAAATCTGACCCTGACCTATTATGACGAAGCCGAATACGATGCAGCCGTGCAATATCTCGGACAGGCGATTGAGCATAGTCAGAAATATGAAATCCTATCTCAAATACCCGATGAATGCTTATTTATGGGTGATTTGCAAAGAGATAAACTTCAACACCCTGAAGTGGCAACTCATTATTACGAGATTGGATCCCAGGTAGCCATTAAAATGGCAGAACATGGCTTTAGTTTAAAGGGTGATAGACGAGGGGTTGTTCACCGCTTTCAGGAGCGATCCAAAGTTGGCTATAGTATCCCCGATTCTATTGGTCCCCGGGCCAATCCTTTTTCCTTTGCCCTGGGTCAATCATGGAAGCAGATCAACGATGCATTCCAGTTTCATTTGATTCAAAAGCACCTGGATTCTGGAATTGTTATTTCAGAGCTGCCTGGTAAACTTGATTTAAAGACCAGCACATACTATGCTATCAAACGGCGTCTAAGCCAACATGGATATGACTTTGATGGCACCTCGGAAGGGCTGCCAATAAAACTACAGAGTGATGAGACATCAGCCTTGAACGCATATATCAGCGGACTGACTGATCTTACCTGGAGCCTGGCCAATGAACAGTTTGAGAAGGAAATCATCGAATATCTTTTTAAGCAGGTGGGTTATCAGAAAACGAAACTTGCCGAGAAGTTGGATATCAGTTACCCAACGGTCTTGCAAAAAACAAAATCTCTGAAGATGGCCTGATCCTAACTGATTCTAAATTGAAACAACATATAAGCAACTATGTGTGACTCTTACACATCTCCCATGAGCCCCGGTAATTCGGGGCTCATTTGTTAGTCGATTATCCTCACAGGCCACATGAGAGAAGTCTTGTAAACCCCAGTATCATACTGGTAATAGGACATTTTTTTAATTAAGTTAACCAGTCTTTGCCGTTATTAAGCGTGAGGTCATATTATAAGCTGTTTTTACTTTATGTTATGGAATTTTGATGCGACGATTGGACGAGAAAATCTATGCGCTACTATGAGTTGATTGGATTAAAGCGAGAGCCCTTCTCGATGACACCCGATCCGGAATTCTTTTTCGAATCGAAGGCGCATGGTGAAATCCTAAATCGCCTGGAAATTGCCTTGAGACTCAACCGAGGTCTTTCTGTTATCATGGGTGGAATTGGGACGGGAAAAACAACCCTTTCACGGCTACTTCTCAGTCGCTTTATTGATTTTGGCAAGGATTTCCAGTTTTATCTCATCATGGATCCAACCTGGGAGAATACCCGGGAATTTCTGGTGTATCTGAAGCGCTTATTTGGTCTCAGAGGGAGTTCTCTCTATCAGTCTGAAATGCTCAATCAATTGGAGAATTTCCTCATCGATACAGCCATCAAAAAAGGCAAACAAATTGTGCTTATTATTGATGAGGGTCAAAAAATGGGGACAGAGCAAATTGAGGTTATTCGAACACTACTCAATTTTGAGACCAACAGCCGGAAATTAATTCAAGTGGTTATCTTTGCTCAACCTGAATTCAAAGAAGTGGTTGCCGCCCATGAAAATTTCAAGGATAGGATTGCCTTTGGCGCTACCATTCCCGCCCTGGATAGGGAAGACACCATATCCTTTGTAGATTTCAGAATAAATAAAGCCGGTTATGAGGGTGATGAACCACTTTTTTCCCGGGAAGCCAAGGAAATGATTTATCAGCACACAGGCGGTTATCCACGGAAAATTGTAAATATGTGCCATCACCTCATTGTGGACATGTTGGTTTACAACAACAAATCAGTGGATGGCGCTGCTGTCTTAAATCGTATCAATAGCGACGATAATAATTATGCCGGCTGACGAAAAAGATTCTGCAGCGACCAATCGTCTGTTGGACCTCTTAAGGTCTCAGCAGACTGGTAAATCAACCACAGAGGGAAATGCCAGTGGCACTCTGGATGCAAACGACCCTCCTGAGCAGGCAGACGTTTCCAGTAAAAAGAAACCAGGACCGGCAGCAGTAAGTTCAAGTATAGTTCCAGATAGCATTGTGGATGAAGCTCCTCCCAGTGATGAGAAATCTGACTCGGTTAGTTCTGATGAAATAAGGGCCAAACTGGGGAATCTGGCTTCAAAAAATCTCTCTCAACCACCTGTTGATGAGCCTGCAGTTGAAGAAGTAACTGAACCTGAAAATGTTCCACAGGGTGTGGCAGCTGATTTAATGGATTCGTCTCAGGATATTACAACTGATACAGCAGCTGAACCTGAGAAAACTAGGCCAATTCCTGGCGATAGTGCTGAGATCACAGGTTCCCAACTCATAGATCCAACCTATTTTCAAATACATCAAGGCGTTAAAAACCAAATTGGGCCACTGATCTTTTCTTTGAATTCAGTAATTGGGCATTCGGGGTTAGAAAAAAAATCACTTTTCAATGCACACCGGAAGCGATTCGAGTACTGAAAACCGTATCTGCTGGTAACCGCAATGTTGTAGAAAGTATGGATGTATACCCCCTTCCATATCAATTGGACGATCAAAAGATCACCCATAGAGATGACCTGATCGCTCACATATTGGACACATTTGATACCAAACTCTGGAAGAAAGAAACCATGTTCCGCATGTACTCTTCCTTTATTGAGACCCATACAAAAGTATTCAAGGCACCGCCAGTTAAAGGCAAAGAGATCAATGAGCTGATCACCTGGACCGCCAAGAAGAATCTCCCCTTTAGCAGTGATAATATCAACATTGACCACATGATCCTGGATTCTGAAAAAGGTGAACTCAAGAAGAGTATCATTATTGGAGTGGGTAATAATGAATCCATCACCTTTATGTCAGATCTTTTTAAAAAGAAAAAATTTGACCTGCAAAATGTGACCACTACACCATTCCTCGATTGGCAAACATTTAAACATTGTTATCCAGATCGCCTCCGTGGGTGTATCGCCATTGTCCATATGGATCAAAATGAAACCACCATCACCATGGTAAAATCAGGACGCATGGAGTTCACCAGGGAGATGGCGGTTGGTGTAAAAGATTATCATAAGGCATTGATACAGAGGGTTATGGTGGGGAATGACGCAGTTAATATCACAGATGAAATGGCCAGTGAATATCTCATGCGCTATGGAATTCCAGTCAATACCGATGGGGATATTCCGGAAACAGGGATCAGCCTTTATAAGATTTCCATTTTCCTGAGACCCATTGTTGAGAGAATGACCAGTGAAATTAACCGCTCGCTGGACTACTTCAGAAAACAGGTAGCTGATGTTGAGTGCCAGGAATTATACCTTACTGGACCGGGAGCGGCTATTCCCAATCTGGTGGAAGTATTCGCAACCCAACTTGAACGAACCACTGAGCACTTGAATCCGCTACGTCAGGGAGATTTTGAATTCTCAGATCAATTTGAGCTGGATCATCAACTAATACCTATTTTTGCCACGAATTTTGGGTTGGCCCTGAAAACCTCGGCTGGTATAAATCTTTTGCCAGTTGCCAGGAAGCAACATTTCCAGTATAAGGTCTTCAATAAGTTGAGCATCTTTCTAACTGCTATTCTTCTTCCCATTTATCTCCTTCTTGGATATTTCGCCTACATGGAAGAAACTGTCTTGGAAGAAAGTGTTGCCAATATGAACAGGCAGTGGCTGAAATTGTCCGAACAATCCCAGGAATATTTCATCATGTTGGATGATCTGGAGTATTTGGGAAAATATTGGGGATTCCTGGAGAATGATGGTATCAATTCAGAAAATCAGATGAAATTGTTAAAATTGATTTCATCAGAAATCCCGGATAATATCAAAGTCACCTCTCTGGTTTTCCGACCGGCAAGTTCAAAAGAAGCAGGATCCACTATCAAGCAAGCTGCCCATGTTGATCGTATCGCTTTAAGTGGGATAGTTAATGCCCATGCAGGGATTGCTGATATACAACTCACCAATTTTATTATGCGTCTTGAAAGCTTAAACCTGTTTACCAGCATAGATCGGGAGGGCTCACCCAGCTCAGATGATTCCAGATTGCTGTTTACGCTAAAAATTGGCATAGGTGTCAAGTGAATCGAAACATTTTTTTTGGTACAATAGCCTTCCTTATCCTTGCTACAGGGGGGTGGTTTTACTACACCGTAGTCGTAGCAGGTGGCAGCATATCCCAACTACAAGTTGAATTGGCAGGCATTAATAGTCGCTTTGATGAATTGGCCGGTGTCACAGAGAGTTATGACGAATTCAAGCTCAGATTTAATGAAAAGATAGAGGCTTTTGATACACTTAAAACCATCGTTCCAAACAATCAGAAATATGGGGAGGTGCTTGAGCAGATTCGGCAGATATCAGAGCGTCATAAATTACAAATATTAAGCTTCGATCCCTCCCTGAATGATACCTATCCAGCCTTGTTTACCGAGATGAAGATTCCCAAGAATCATGTAAAGTGTTATCCATTACAAATAAAATTTTATGGAGACTTTCTCACCATCGGAGCCTTCCTGGACGACTTGCTTGAAATGCGCCGGCTGGTGAATATCGCTAATATCAAACTGGAAACCGAGATGGAGTACGGTGGCATGTTGACCTGCGAATTGAATTTATACACCTACATTTTCATCGAAGGAGCCTAGCGAAGTGCTCAAGCAACTCAATGCACGGTCCGCGATACTTCTGGTTGTCCTTTTGGCCTTGATGATCTATGGCTTAATTGACGCCGGGATTATTGGCGCTGGTGATGGAGATGGAGATAATCTGTTTGGTTTAACTAAAAGCAGCTCCTCATCCACGGCTACAGCGCGTGAAGTTTCTGAATCCAGATCATCCAAACCACTTAAATCATTGGCTTGGAGTGGTGGCTGGGAGTCAGATCCATTCTTTTACGCAGAAGCCGAAACAACCAGTGCGCTGGGCGGGGGAATTCTTGGTTCCTTATTTGGAAACATAGATGGAGATGATGTACCAAGTCTCGATTTAACCGGGATTTCGTGGGTCGGAAATGTTGGCATGGCCTTGATTAATGGAGATATATTGGAAGAAGGGGACAGGGTGGCTGGATACCAGATCACCAAGATCGCATTTGATCATATCATCTTGCGCAGAGGAACCAGTATTGTAAAGGTCAATATGGATGAATAATAAATTTCGATATATCCTAGTTTTAGCACATCTATTATGTGCCCTCAGTGTGTCAGCTGCCCCCAAAACGGTACTGAACTGGGTTTCTACTTTTGTGGCCAATGGTGAAGCTGGTCTGGAGATATCCCTTTCCAATCGTGTCGACTTTAAGGAAAGTGTTGGACAATCACCCCCCAAAATAACTTTGACTTTTCCGAAAACCAGCTTGGCACAAGACAATTTTACCCGGACCACCAACGTTACACCCCTCATGCGTCTCTCTGTAAAGAAAAATCCCCACGACGAGGATGAAGTCATCGTGGAGATGCTTTTCTCCAAGATTCCACAGTATACAACTCAATGGCTGGGTGACGACTTACTGCTGGTGTCATGGCCAGAAGTAAGGGAAAGAAAAGCACCTCGACGCCGGGATCGAAGAGCCGATTTGCCTGGCACCATCAGTATGAATTTCAAGGGAGCAGATATGATTGACATTCTGCGACTCCTCTCAGCTCAGCATAAGATTAACATTATCACAGGACCTGAGGTGGAAGGCGAAGTCACCGTGTCGCTGAAGGATGTAGATCTGTGGACATCTCTGGATGCTATTTTAAAAGTGAACGGATATGACTGGTTTCAACAGGGAAATATTGTTGTGGTAAAACCCGCTGATGAAGAGATGTTTGGAGAGCTTGATACCCGAGTATTTAAAATGAATTATGTGGACGCCAGCGCTGTTTCATCGGCCCTTTCAAGTGTCCTGACTGAGAAGGGTCAAATTCAACTTTATTCACCAGTCATGGCTGGATCCGCCGGTGGCGGTGGCGGTGGCAGTGGCGGCGGCGCTGGAGGCGGTGGTGATGCTGGAGGCGGTGGCGGTGGTGCTGCAGCCGCAGCTAGTGCTCTAGGCGGTGGTGGCGGCGGTGCAGCTGCAGGTGGCGGTGGTGGCGCTGCAGGTGGCGGTGGTGGTGGTGCTAGCGGAGGACCAGTCTACGACCATATCGTAATCACAGACCTGGCGCAAAATTTCGATCGTATCCAAAATATTATCAATGAATTAGACAAAATAATTCCTCAAATCAATATTTCTGTGAAATTCATCGAGACCAAACTTAGCACGGATGAGCGTTTAGGCATTAATTGGGATTTACGAACCAGTCTGACGGGACCCAGTATTCAGGCTGACGGTGGGGCGGTTGAGGATTTAATTGAAATTGGGACCACCTTGTTGAGCAGTGGAAATCAGCTTCGACTGGCCACCTTAAGCATCCCCATGTTCTCTTCCATCATGGAATTGATGGGGTCTGATGCTGATACCAAGCTACTTCAGGAGCCCCAGGTCACAACTTTTGAGAATACCACAGCTCTCATTGGTATTGGTACGAGTTATCCAGTGCTTATCCCCGGCTCTGATGCCACAGCCTTTGGCGCTGAAACCTATCAATTTGAGGATGTGGACATACGCGTTGATCTCAGTGTCACCCCACGCATCAATGAGGAGAAATTTGTGAGTTTGAACCTCACCGCAACGGTCCAGGCTTTGGTTGGTTTTGCTGGTCCCAATTCTGATCGTCCCATCGTATCAGATCGATCAACAACAACACGGGTCATGGTTGGTGACGGGGAAACTTTACTCATCGGAGGTTTGATCTTTGACCAAATCAATGAGTCTACTACTTCACCCCCTATCATCGGCAGCATTCCCTTTCTGAAAAGGTTTTTCACACATACACGTACTTCAACTGAGCAGAGGGAATTGCTTATATTTATAACACCTAACATCATCACCAAATAGAGAGTCGTCTAATGGAACTGGACATACTGGATTTACTGATTTTCATGAGGCAAAGTGGTGCCTCTGATCTTCACTTACACCCATTCTCCAGACCGATAGTTCGGGTGGATGGTGAAATTCGCAAAACCGATATTCCCCCCATGCTTCCAGAGGATTTACATATTCTCATTTATGGAATCATGACAGAGGTGCAACGCAAAACTTTTGAAGAAGATATGGAACTGGATTTTGCAGCTGATTTTAAGGGTATTGGACGATTCAGAGTAAACGTTTTCAAGAGCATCCACGGTGACGCAGCAGTGCTCAGAGCCATCAACGAAAAAGTTTTTTCATTCGAAGATTTAGGCCTGCCGGTGGGACTCAAGGATATGGCTCATAAAGATAAAGGTCTATTTCTGGTTACAGGACCAACGGGTAGTGGAAAATCCACAACGCTGAACACCATCATCGATTACATCAATCGGACCAAAAAGAAACATATCATCACTATTGAAGACCCTGTCGAATTTACCCATACTAGCCAACTATCATTGATTACTCAACGAGAGGTTGGTACGACGACCCATGGATATGCACAAGCCCTGCGGGCGGCCCTCCGTGAAGATCCTGATGTGATTGTCGTCGGTGAAATGCGTGATCCTGAGACCACTGCCCTGGCGGTGACGGCAGCTGAAACCGGTCATCTGGTTTTTGGAACCCTCCATACAGTAAATACCACAAAAACGCTGGATCGGGTCATTGATCAATTTCCAGCAAATCAGCAAGACCAGATTCGAATCATGATCAGTGATACCATCGTGACGATTTTATCTCAGATGCTCCTCAAGAAAAAGGGTGGGGGACGCGTAGCCGCATTTGAAGTTCTCACCGGAACTCCTGCCGTAGCGAATCTGATTCGAGAAGCCAAAACATTCCAGCTCCGCTCCATCCTGCAAATGGGATCTGCCCAGGGCATGATGACCCTTGAGCAATCGTTGGGAGCCCTGGTTAAAGATGGTCATGTTGATCTTGAAGCAGCAATGCAGGTTGCCGCATTTCCTGAAGATCTTGAGAAATTGGTGGCGAGCTAGATATGTATTCCTTACAAGATTTACTTTCTGTAATGTCTGAGGCAGATGCTTCAGATCTGTATGTTTCTGTTGGTGCCTTTCCCATGCTCAAAATTTCCGGTGAGGTTTACCCCATCGAAAAAGAGCAACTCACAATCGATAATCTGGAGAGTTTGAGGAAGGAGATGTTAAATGAGGAGCAACTCGCTGAATATCAGCAACAGAAGGAGTTGGACTATACCTTGAGTCTGGCTGGGGTAGGTCGATTCCGAGTAAACTTCTTCCGTCAGCGTGGTAGTGATAGTTTTGTTGTACGGCAAATTGTATCCACTATAAAGACCATGAGCGATTTGAATTTGCCTCCGATTCTGGCGGAGCTGGCCTTGAAAGATCGAGGTCTTGTTCTGGTAGTTGGTTCAACTGGATCAGGTAAATCAACCACACTGGCTGCCATGATCGACCATCGCAATACTAATAAATCTGGTCACATCCTGACGCTGGAAGATCCCATTGAATTTCTGCATCCCCATAAGAAGAGTATTGTGAATCAGCGCGAAGTAGGCCACGATACACTCTCATTTAATAAGGCTTTAAAATCTGCTCTCCGCGAAGCACCCTCTGTTCTATTGGTGGGAGAAATACGCGATCGGGAAGCCATGGAATCAGCTTTGAATTTTTCTGAGACAGGGCATTTGGTCTTTAGCACCTTGCATGCCACAAATACATCGCAAACCATTGATCGCATACTTAGCTTTTATGATAGATCAGAGCAGGATCTGGCACAAATGCAGCTAAGCCAAAATCTCCTGGCCATTGTCGCTCAGCGCTTGATTCCCATGGAAAATGGCAAATTGACGGCTGCCCTTGAAATATTGGTCTCTACTGCACGCATCAAAGATTTGATCCAAAAGGGTAGCATAGACCTGCTTCCAGCAGCCATAAAATCGGGAGCCTCAGAATCGATGCAGCTCTTTGACCAGGCTTTGTATAAGTTGTATAAGGAAAAGAAAATTAGTGAAATGACAGCAATAGATGCTGCTGATCATCCAACAGACTTGAAACTAATGATCTCATCCGGCGAACAGAGAGAACCAACGCAGGACATAAATCTGCTGGATGATGATAACGAATCGCAAAAGGATTGATAATGGCCAAAAAACGTATTTTAATCGTGGATGATGAAAAATTTTTTATTGAACCAGTCAAGCGTCTTCTTGAGAGTCTGGACTATGAGGTGTTTGAGGCCTTAGACGGTATTTCAGGGCTTTCCAAAGCCCGTGAAGTGAAACCTGATCTCATCATGTTGGATTTGATGCTACCAGGTATGAATGGCTACCAGGTCTGCCGTCTGTTAAAATTTGATGAGCAATTCAGAGATATACCCGTGATTATTGTTTCTGCCAAAGACGGTGAACGTGATAGAGAAGTCGGTACCCAGAGCGGCGCAGAGCTATATCTGGTGAAACCTCTCAACTATCAAACATTCCCCGCTGAACTGGAAGCCCTGCTGTAGAATGACTGTATGATCTCCTTTTTTGTAATTTTGTTTGGACTTCTTATTGGCAGTTTTATAAATGTCGTGATTTATCGATTCCCCCGTGGAGAATCTATCGCTTTTCCACCCTCTCATTGCACCAATTGTGATCATAAAATCAAACCATGGGAAAATATACCCCTGGTCAGCTTTTTGTTTCTTCGTGGGAAGTGCTCATCCTGTAAAACATCTATCGCCTGGCGCTATCCCCTGATTGAAGCACTGACAGCAGCAGTATTTTATCTTACCTATCTCAAATTTGGCCTGACCTGGGACCTGCCAGTATTTGCATTATTTGGTGGTCTGCTCATTGCCATTGCCTTCATTGATATCGATCATCTCATTATTCCTGACTCCATGATAATAATAGGTTTTCTGCCAGGCTTCTATCTCTGGCTGGGTGGAAACAGTCACATACTCACCACACAATTTTTTGGTTTTGTTGGTCTGGGAGCCATTTTTTGGGCAATTAGATATTTTGGTGAAATTGCCTTTAAAAAAGAAGCCATGGGTTTTGGAGATGTCAAATTTGCTGCCATGGCGGGTTGGGTGCTGGGCTGGGATGTGGGGCTGGTTTCGATGTTTCTGGCATTTCTTTCTGCCACGCTCTTATTTGCATTTTTGATTCCCACTGGTGTGATTACCAGAAAGCAGCAGGTACCCTTTGGTCCCTTTATCTGTATCGGAATCTGGCTCGGTCTCCTGGGAGGTCAAGAAATAATCGACTGGTATTTAACCATGTTTCTTGGTGTATAGGCTTGTATGGTTACTGAGAAAAAACAACTGGGCCAATTATTACTTGAATCTGGACTTATCTCAGAAAATCAAGTAAGTGAAGTGCTGACCTATCAGAGAGAACATCACCTGGTCTTTGGCAAAGCCGTTGTCAGTATGGGTCT
>JACKQG010002666.1_pt1 | contig 22913 bp, 18 predicted proteins | sample 8237621 | NCBI WGS metagenome assembly JACKQG01 (sample SAMN15677084, study PRJNA649215) | marine metagenome | biome: marine; feature: Black Sea; material: saline water; isolation source: suspended particulate matter (SPM) from the Black Sea western gyre | collected 2013-06-09/2013-06-10 | depth... | reverse complement strand
TGGTGTGGCCGACAAGAATCTAGAAAACTTTAATCGTCTGTTTTTGCAGCAACGCGGTATTCGGCGTATGGGTGCAGCAGCAGTTGATTTAGCATATATAGCCTGCGGACGTCTCGACGCATTCTGGGAATTGCATTTGTCGCCATGGGATGTTGCTGCTGGCGCCTATTTGGTACAACGCGCAGGTGGCCAGGTTGATACTATTAACCCCGGCGGCAATTGGCTTACAGCAGCAAACATTATTGCGGGCAATGAGACGCTTGTTAGTAAATTGCGTCAGCAGTTACTGCTTGGGCGAGATGTAAACTATCCAGACCTCGGCGAATCAGATTGACCTCCCAAAGAATTGAAATAAAAAAAATACGCGTTGCTAATTGGCAGGGCATTGATGTCAGCATACCTAAAAACTGCTGGACGGCCATTACTGGTCCATCTGGTTCTGGCAAAACATCGTTATTATTCTCGGGTTTACAGGCTTGGTCAGCGCAACAGTTCGAGCTTTTAAATAATTCGGCCGCGCTTCCTAGCAGTCAATCGAATAGCCATATTGCAGATGACATCATCAACCTGAGTCCGGTGCTTGCCTCGGCCGGAGAAATTCCACGCAATCGACGGCGTAAGTTGTTGAGCGAGGTATTGAATTTACAGCCTTTGCTCGACAGTTGGTGGTTGGGCAAAGGTCAGTTTAAATGTTCAAAGTGCAATGCTAGGTGGCGTCCGTATTGCGCAGATGAAGTTTTGAACAAGGTGCATGAAATAATTAAGACCGGCCAAGTTGTTATGGTTGTTTCTTATTTGCCTAATAACTTCTCTGCTGACGAGTTGTTGCAGCAAGGGTTAACTAAATATTGGTATGATAAAAAGCTGTGTCGCATAGAAGATGCAACCGATTCAATTGCGGCAGATTGCTGGTTATTGCATGACCGCTTTAAAGTAGCTACATCAACTGGGCCACGCTTGGCAGAGGCTTTGGCCGTTGCAAATTCTCGTGGCGAGCGTCAAGCAATTATTGTTGATGACCAATTGCACGAATTAAATATCGACAATCGTTGCCCAGAATGCAATTGCCAACACCGAACGGATGATTTTTCGTTACGGGTGATTGACTCGTACTCGGTCGAAGATTTGTGCTGTGCACCTCTTTCATCTTGGGGGAAATTAGTCGGTACTGATAATTCGCGCAGTGACTCAAAATTGATAAGAATGGCATTAAAATGTGGTTTGTCGCACTTGCAGGTTAATCGCGAATTGGCAACCCTTTCGCTTGGCGAGGCGCGGCGCATCGAGTTGTTGGCTTGGATAGCACAGGCGCGGTGTGGGCAAACATTAATTTTTGACGAGCCAGGTATTGGGCTACATGGTCAAGAGCGCTTGGCAGTTGCTGCTCTTTTTCGCAGCTTAGTTGACAACGGCAATACGGTGATTACCGCTGACCCAAGTTACGAGTTTTTAGCTCGAGCTGATCACTGCATTTTAGTTGGGCCAGGTTCAGGTAGCGCTGGCGGACGCATCTGCGCCAGTGGTAGCTTAGATGATTTGCAAATTGCTCCGCCATCCGGATTTGCAAAACCGGTACCATTTGCTGACAATTATGTCGATTTCGAAAACTTGGGTGCGCGGCATTTGGCAATTGATAATTTGCGGATACCTTTGCAGAGTGTCGTAGCTGTTTGCGGAATATCTGGCAGCGGCAAGAGTACTTTATTTAGCGAAGAACTCTGGCCGCGCTTAAAAGAAATGCAAAAAAACCATCCGCACTTGCACCGCGGAGGTGTCCATTCTTTATTACAACGTTCTTTAGGTGTGGCGGCGCGCAGCACCCTGGCAACTTTATCAGGATGTGCTAGCGAGCTTCGCGAATTGTTTGCCGCAACTAACCATGCCCAGCAGCGTGGCTTCAAAGCCTCTGCTTTCGTAGCCTCGCCTCAAGCAGGCGCCTGCAAGCAATGCAAAGGCCTGGCTGTCGACAAGTTTGGCGCAGAATGTACTTTTTGTAATGGCATGGCGTTGCGTAATGAATTGTTAGAGTTGCGATTCCGTGGCTTATCCTTTGCAGAGTGGCTAGATTCGCCATTACAAGATCTCTCGAGCTACTTGCCGCTGAAGGGCAAACTTCGCAGCTGCATTGAATTAATGATTGAGCTGGGCCTCGGTAGTCGCCGCCTAGCAGAACGCGGCAAAGTATTTTCTTTCGGCGAGCGTGGACGCATTGCTTTAGCTCGACGATTAAGCTTAATAAAGCCCGGCCAGGGAAAGCTGTTTCTGCTAGACGAGGCATGTCTAGGACTACCTGATAACGAAGCGCAAACTTTTTTAAATGTTCTCGAGAGGTACTGCAAACACGGACATAGCTTTTGGCTAATCGAGCATCATCATGTCATTTTGCGCAATGCACACCACCTGATTGAGATTGGCCCTCAAGCCGGACAGTACGGCGGTAAATTAGTTTTCGCTGGCACGCCAGCTGAGTTAAGTAAAACAAACTCTGCAACTGCTAATTGGCTTAATCACAGTCAATGTCGTACCACTAAGTCGCTTGGCAATTCAGCTATTGTTCCTGAATTTAGATTATTAGCTGATGGTCTCGATCGTAATGGATATAAAATCATCCAGTCTGAACTTGCAGCAGAATTAAGCATGCGCTCTGTTTTGACTCACGACCAGTTTACTTTAACAGACATTACTGATTGCGCTACTCAACATCCTGTTGCGTGGCCAACACCTAATCCCGCAAAAACATCCTTGCTTAACTGTTTGGGCTTAGACGCATATTTGCAACAACAGCTCATAATTGTCGGCAAACAATGTTGCAGCAAGTGCGGTGGGGCCGGGCCATATGCAGATTTAGTTGAATTAGTGCGCAACCTAGAGTCATCCAAGAGCTACAGATTTTGCACTGAATTGCCGTCAACAATTGCGAGCCATCCGCAAAGAAAAACGTGGATGGCCGCCGCTGGCTACAGAGTAATTGTTGATGATAAGTACATAGAGTTAGATTCTTTCTGCAGTGACGATGTGAGTGCAGACGAGCTAAGCGAGCGCTGTTCCGACATTGAACAGCAATTGGCTAAACTTCAGCAGTCTTCGCTTGTTGTTTTTACGTGTTCAGATTTTGTTATGCAGGTTGATTTGTCGCAATGCCGTGATTGCGCTCAAACCGCTGAATTAGAGTTTCGTTTAGGCAAATACTCAATAGAAGATTTTAGAAATGCAAAACTGGCAGATGTCCTTAATGTTTTTCAAGATGCCGCCGATACCAATGTTTTGAACCGCGCGCTGTATCTGCTTAAGCCTTCGTCATTGTTGCTCAAAACTTGCAACACTTCTTTGTCGGTGTTGAGTAGCGTTGAGCAACGTACCGCACGCTTGATAGGACTGCTACTGTTTGGACCACGGCAACTTTGCCTTTTGTTTGACAATATTCTAGCTGGCTTCCCTGTTGGCCTCGGGAGGTTTTTGGCTGATGAATGCCGAAACTCTTCTTTGACGATGCATCATGCCGATGCCGCTGGTTACTTTGAGTCTAGTGAGGCGCAAGCTATTGGTAGTAAATTGCCTGCGCCAAAGCCATTCACCTCCGCTTTTAAGTTTGATGATTTTGTTCCGTCAATAATTGAATCTGACATTAGCTTTGGCGAGGCCTTGCAACTTAGTCTGCCTGTGGCTGATTACTTTGCACGCAGTGAAGTTGCCAAGTTGCGAGGATATAAACCGGGACACTTTATTTTAAGCTCTAGCCCCTTAGCCTGCAGTTTCTGCCGTGGCAAAGGCCAGCTCCGTTTCCATAAGGCACTTGGCGTACGCTGTTCATCGTGCAAAGGGAGCGCTTTTGATTTAGAACTTGCAACTGTAGTAGAGCGCGGATTAAGTTTTACAAATGCTCAACTAATTTCTCTTAACAATCTGCGTCAATATTTTAGTGGCTCAAGAATTGAAAAAATATTGAAATTAGCAATCGACTGCGGGTTTGGTGATTTCAGTTTAAGTAGTTCCTTAGACTCGATGCCAGTTGCTGCACGCGCATTGGCGCCATTACTGGTATCTATTGGTGATAACAGCGACAATATTCAAATATCCAGGATATTTGATGGGCTAAACGGCTTACAAGCCGAGCAAGTATATTCTACAATTCAGGGTTTGATAGCTAACCGTTCACTGCTTGAATGGCGCGAAAATCATCCACGATTTAACAATTGAACGCTGAAAACCCTTTAATCTTGCAAAGTGATATGACCGTTGTGGTCGAAACTATGCACCCTCGATTCGTTGAAATGCGCGACGAGTTGTTGCCTTTTGCCGAGTTAGAAAAGTCGCCGCAGTTTTTGCACACCTATAAGCTAACCCCAATTTCTATTTGGAATGCGTCATCGGTCGGGTACACAGCGCAACGAGTCGTCGATTTTTTGCAGGCCAACGCACGCTACGAAATTCCAGCAAACTTCGTCAAAGAGTTAAGCAACTGGTTTGAAAAGTCTAGTGTTTTCACTCTTTACGACGACGAGGATAGTACTTTGCGTCTTGAGGCATCTGACGCGCAGTTGTTCTCGCAACTGCAAGAAGACTCCGATCTAAGCCGCCATTTTTCTAAATATGACGAGAACTCAGGTAGGGCATGGCTAAGCCACGGACGCCGCGGTTTAGTTAAAGCTAAGTTGATGCAACTCGGATTTCCAGTACATGACAAGGCTAGCTTTATTAGTGGTGCACCTCTCGACATTCAATTGTCTGACACTACATCAGGCGGAACCAACTTTGCTTTGCGCGACTATCAACGCAACGCCGTAGAAGCTTTTTACCAAGACGGACGCCCCGGAGGTGGCAACGGCGTAGTTGTACTACCGTGTGGTGCAGGAAAAACTGTCGTAGCAATGGCGGCCATGGCCGCAGTTGGCGCACATACCTTAGTGTTGGCTCCAAATACAGTTGCCTTGCGTCAATGGCGCCGAGAAATTTTAGATAAAACGAATATCAATGAAGATCAAATAGGCGAGTATTCCGGAACTGTCAAAGAGATAAAACCTATCACGTTGACGACTTATCAAATAATGACTTATCGCGCGGCAAAGGGCGAAGATTTTTTGCATTTTGATTTGTTTTCTAAAGGCGACTGGGGTTTAATCGTTTACGACGAAGTACATCTTTTGCCAGCGCCAGTGTTTCGTGCTACTGCTGATATTCAGGCACGCCGTAGACTAGGATTGACTGCTACTTTAATACGCGAAGATGGTAAAGAAGACGAAGTGTTTTGTTTGATTGGCCCCAAGCGATACGACGCACCATGGAAAGAACTAGAACAAACTGGGTTTATCGCTAGTGTCGAATGCATTGAGGTTCGCATCCCAATGGATGACGAACTTTCACGAACGTATATGAACTCAAGTAAGCGCGCGCGCTATCGCTTGGCATGTGAAAACCCAGCAAAAACCGATGTGCTGAATGCATTGTTACGCAAACATCATGGCAGTCGCATTTTAATTATTGGCCTCTACATTGACCAACTAGAGCAGTTGAGTAAAGAGTTGAAGGTACCATTAATTAGCGGCAAAATGCCAAATGACGAACGCGACAAATTGTATGAAGATTTTCGCAGCGGCAATGTAGATGTATTATTAATCTCAAAAGTAGGAAATTTCGCGATAGATTTGCCTGATGCTAATGTTGCAATTCAAATTTCCGGAACTTTCGGTTCTCGTCAAGAAGAGGCCCAACGCCTCGGAAGAATTTTGCGTCCTAAATCAGATGGGTCTACTTCTAAGTTTTACTCTTTGACCAGCGAAAACAGTGTCGACCAAGACTATGCTGAAAAACGTCAGCGGTTTTTGACAGAGCGTGGTTATTACTACGAGTTGGTAAGCGCCTCACAAATAATAAACGAAGACTATAGTAATGCCGAAAGTTAGTTTACTCGAAGGGCTGCAACAGCTCAGTCAACGCGATCTGTATTTGATGTATGAGCGCTGGATTGGTGGAATGCCGCCTGCTCGAGACGCCGAACTTATATCAAACCTTATTCAGCAAATGGCAAATCCGTTCGCTGTTGCTGAAGCGCAATCACGAATATACGGCGATATGTTGCCGATTTTTAAGGCACTAGTTGCAGCTGACACATTGCTTGATCAAACGCAAATTGAAAAAGCTGTTAGCCAGTGGCAAATGCCTAGCAAGGCAGCAGTCGATTGTCTGGCTGCCTTATGTCGAACAGGACTTGTGGTTGTTATTGATAGCACTAAAGATGGTCGGAGTTGTTGGGCCGTCCCCGAGCAAATCCGTCCGTTGCTCGAATATCCGCAGGGGCCATCCGAGGGCACTGATAGTCCACTTGCACTTTACGGATGGCTGCATCAATACCTTTGCACTCGAGTGCCGCGTGCTGCTGTCGATAGTGCTGCGCAGAATATGTTTCAGTTGCTCAGTACTCCAGAAAACATTGCTTCACGCTTAGCTGCACTTGAAGACGCGCAGCGTAATTTGCTTGAGAAGGTGGTCGTTGAATTTGGTGGCTTTATTAGCAGCGAACTGCTTAATGATCACTTCCCAAGCTCAGATCTGTTTTCTTTCCAGCAGGTAATTGAAAAGAATTCATTAGGTAGTGTCTTTGATGTCAACCTAGAGCAGTTCGGGTTGCGTCATAACTGTGCAACGCTGGTTGTTGCTCACGAAATAGTGCTGTATGTTCTGCAAGCCGCCAGTCAGATTGACGAGTCGCGCCTGCACAAAACGGCCTCAATAGGAACAGACTTCGTTTCGAGCTTTTCTCGGTTTGCTGCTCATCTAGAAGAAAGTAAGATTCGCTTTACTAACAAGGGGTTCATCTATAAAACATCTGGCAAGCGAATTGCCGAAGATTTACTTTTATCAGAAAGTCAAGAATTTACCAAGTTCGAGATGCTCGAGTTAGATTTTCAGTTTGCACGCGATAACCGCCTCGTTGTCGGCAGTGGCGAGAGAAAATTTATTCTGAGTGAGTCGGGTCTAGAGTTTTTGCGGCGTGACTTGCTAGAAAAGCAGCGATTGATGCTCGACTGGATGATAGAAGAATACTCTTTGCGCGGCGACATGAGTCATCAAGTGAGAATGCGTCGAGCAGCACTTAGGTTCATTAAATTGTTAGAGCCAGGTCGGTGGTACGATGCGATGCATATACCATTTGTGGTGCGCAACCACTATTTTATCTTGCTAACTAGCGGCCAAGTATCACCATTGCAAAATGGTTCGTTTCCGGTGCGCGCCTCCTCTGACTCGCGTGAATTGTCCTGGAATTTGCTTTTATGGTTACGCAAAGATTTGCATCTACTAGGCATTATTGATTTAGCATACGATGAAAACAATTCCTTAAGTGCAATAAAGCTAAGCAGTATTGGCTGCGAGTTGTTGGGGCTACTGCAGCTCGAAGAAAAACGGCAAACCGGTCACCTGGTTGTTAACCCTGATTTCGAAATTGTTTTATTTCCGTCAATTGCTTCGCATCGATTGATTTACACCTTGGATTGTTTCTGTGATCGCGAGCGTACTGATAGCCTTTACCATTTTCGCCTTGGACAAAGCAGTGTAAAGCGTGCTCTTGCTGGCGGATTTAACCACTCTGATATCCTTGCAGTCCTCGAGTCAAATTCGCCAACGCCATTGCCTCAAAACGTCTGTTACGAGCTGCGCTCTTGGGCTAATGCCTAATTTGCCTACAGGCGTCTGGGCAATAGCGTCTGGTTTGAAGTCCTATGCTGAGGTAGTCGAATTCTCTCGCAGTTCACAAGCCGCCGCATGTTGGTGTTGGCGGCGCCCGCAAATGAATGGTTCCGACCAGCTTCGTGCATTGCAATTGCTGAATCAATCAAAGAAAGTTCTAACTCATGGCATGGCTGACTGGGCTCAAGCCTCGGCTGCAGCGGGTGTAATCTGCGGCGCCAATTCTTTGGATCCTGTAAGGGCAAAGCAACTCTACCCTAGATTACTAATCGGTGCCTCGGTTCATAATTCTGCCGAAGTATCACAGGCCATCTCTGAGCAAGTAGATTTCTTAGTTTACGGACCAGTTTACGACACCCCTTCCAAGCAAAGTTATCTCAGTGCGCGTGGCTTAGATAAACTGGCCGAAGTAGTCGCTACTAAAACTAAAGTCATCGCTATTGGCGGCGTGCAAACAACTGACCAAGTTAGGCAATTAAAAGAGGTTGGAGTTCATGCGGTAGCAGTGTTACGCGCAGCTCATGACTTTGAATTAATGAGCGAGCTAAGTGCAGCTTTTGCTACTGGTTAGCCAGATAAGGCAAATGAACACGTTTGGCTAAAGATAATTTGGTGAATGGTTGGTCTGGATAGTAATCTTTTCCGCCAGCCGAAATAATCCACAGTTCTCCAGATTTGAGTTTGTGCAAAACAAAAGAGCGTCCCCATGGGTCAGGGGGGCACTCGATTTCGGGACTAAGCAATATAGAAATAGGACTCGTAGCGTCGTTAGCCGCGAATTGAGGTGTAAATCCGTCACCAACATAGTAGATGTCAAGTTGCTCGCTAGTTGTCACATGCTGTTGCTCAAGCCCTATATGCAGTTGAGCTGACAAATATGACAAACTATCTATACACATGCGTTGCTTAGCACGCGCGACTTCTGCGTGCAATGTGTTTACAATAAGCACCACTACAAATGTGACTAGGGCGGCCGTCCATAGAATCTCGGCGCGGCTGAGTCCGAGCTGTTTGTTAGCCACTAATTTGCTTTGAGTTTTAACGAAGATCAATTGCACCGATTGTTTGCAGAGAGTTTTGCACCGCGCAGCGACATGCTTGGGCCTGGTGACGATTGCGCTATTTTAATGTCTCCGCCAGAGAGAATTTGTGTTTCTAGCGACCAACTAATTTCGGGTATTCATTTTGACGAGCATGCTACGCCTAAGCAAATTGCAGAAAAACTAATCGGGCGTAGTTTGAGTGATTTGGCAGCGTCTGGCGCTGATGCGTACGCATGTACTCTTAGCTGTGCTTTTCCGCGTAATTACACTGAGCAGCAATCGCTAGAGCTTTGTCGTCAATTCATCTCTGCGGCGGCTTCTTTTGATTTGCCAATCGTAGGTGGCGATTGCTCGCAAGCCGAGCAACTGGTTCTATCCTGCACCGTTTTAGGGGCGGCCCCTGAAGTTGTCCCGGGGCGAGCAGGCGCTAAAGCTGGTTCACAAATATTTGTTTCTCGGTCTTTGGGCGGGGCAGTTACGTCAATGCGGCATTTGTCACCAAAGCCTGAGTTGGCATTGGGAAAACACCTTGCAAATAATTACTCCCCACAGGCGATGATAGATTTGTCTGATGGGCTAGATAACGATTTGCGCCGCATTTTACGCGCCAGCAAAGTTGGCGCACGAATTGATATAAAAAGTTTGCCAGTAAGTGAGGGCTGTGATTGGCAGCAGGCTGTCACTGAAGGCGAAGATTATGGTTTGCTGGTAGTTTTAGATTCTGCATCTGCTGCAGCCATACTCGAAGATAACTTTTTTCAAGACCATCCACTTTTCTGTGTTGGTTTTACTACCATCATGCCAAAACTAATTTACTTAGACCAAGAGTCGCCGCAGCAATTGCAGGCAAAGCCATTTAGTTATTAATGCAAGATTTTCTCGACGACTTGTCGCCATCGCACCTTACTGTTGATGTGCCGTCCGCAACCAGCCTAGAGCTCTGCGCAGAACTTCTGGCACCACTGCTCAAGGGCGGAGATTTTATTGGTTTAGTCGGCGACTTAGGCGCGGGCAAAACAACATGGTGCCGTGGCCTCGGCAAAGGTTTACACGCTAAAACTCCGCTGCGTTCTCCTAGCTATTTGCTCATGCACGAAATCGAAGCCGATTTACCAATTCTGCACATCGATGCATATTTCGAAACGCGCCTTGACAGCCTCCTGGGCGCTGGCGAATATGAGCGCTTTGATGGCAGTAATTTGGTGCTTGTAGAATGGGCAAATCATGCGAGCAATTGGTGGCCCCAAAGCGGGCTTTACCTAGGTTTATCGCACAATATCAGCGGTGGACGTAGTCTTTCCGTTCACAGTATTGGCCAACGTGGTCAATCGTTGGCTATTGCCTACTGTGATTTGCTAAAAAAACTTAATTTCTTCGAACCAGGCAGCGAATAACTGCGTTTTGCCTTAGTCTAGTAATGACAAATAACCCAGAAGATTTGCTGATCCGCTTTCAACAAGGCGATTCCGCAGCCTTCGCTGAGCTTGTAGAACACTTTGGACCACGTCTCAAAGGATTTTTTTTGCGCAAGGGCACTCAGTCATCTACTGCCGAAGACCTTAGTCAACATGTTTTCATCCGCATTTACAATTCAGCAGAACGCTACCGTGCGCGTGGTCGCTTCGAGGCTTACTGCTTTCGGATTGCTCACAATGTGTTCATTGATTTCATTCGCCGTAAAAAAATCACTGTTGGTGCTGATGATGTTCCGGAAAATAGCGATCCGCGCTCTCAAGCCAGCGAGCAAGTTGAGAGCAGCGATCGCAATGCTAAATTGCGTGAATTATTGGCGCAACAAGATGGTGCAACTAGGCAGCTTATCGAATTGGCTATCTTGCAGCAACTTTCATACGCAGAGGTTTCAGACATACTTGGCATACCAATCGGCACCGTCAAGTCTCGAGTTTATTATGCCCTTCGCCGCATGCGATCGGCATTTCAGAAATACGAAAATGATTTGTAGATGAATATTTCTAAGCACGAAGAAGCACAATTAGATGAATTCAGTTGCTTAATGCGCGAGGCTCATCCAGACCCTAGCGTATCTAATTCATTTAATGACGGTTTGTCAAAGTCTATCAGCAACGGTTTTCAGATTAAAAGGTCTTTTGAGCAATCACCATTTATGCGAGTTGCTGCTGCGTTGTTAATTATCTGTATTGTTGGCGTGCCGGCCGCAGCATTTATGGGTGTACTTCCGTTTGCTGATAAAAAAGCTACAATAATTTCCTATGTGCCAAGTACCGAATTTTCGGCTCTAAATATCGATGAACAAACAGCTGAACCTGAGTTGGCCATTGTGCCTCCGGCAGATGAATACCTTAATGACACGACTTATCATCGCCGCGTAAAGGTTCTGTCCGCGCATAACTATTGGCAGCGCCTATTAGCGCCTCTGCCAGATTCCATTTCTGATCCAGTTCTTGTGGTTATAGATGGTGTTTTTGCAAGAATAGCAGTTAGTCAATAAAAGAACTATTGTGCGACTTGCTTGTGCGTAAAATAGTAGCAATGAAGCACACTTTCATCGCTACTTTGTTCGGTTTAATTGGTTTTGCTAATGCCAGTGGTCAACAGTCTTTGCCCCAGCAACAGCTTGTCGTTAACCTTTCTTTGCTCGACGCTGTTCAGCTTAGCCAGAGCAATAATCCAGCGGTAGTGCAAGCTCGTTTACAGGCAATGATTGCCGAAGGAGCAATAGTCTCAGCTGCAGGAGATTTCGATACTGTTTTGTTTTCTGAACTTAACTATAACTACAACGAGTCTCCGGCTAGCGGATTTTTCAGCAGCTTTGGCAATACTGTTTCTACTAGTTATTCTGCCAGTCAGGGTATCCGTTCAAATTTTCGAAGTGGCGGAAACTTAGAATTCAAAATCAACGAAGGGTACGACGATTTTAACTACCTTGCAGCGACTCAATCAAATACATCTGTTTCGGTTTCGTTTACCCAACCGCTACTTCGTGGCGCATTCAGCATGGTTGCGACAGCCAACGAGCGCAAGGCTAAGCTAAGTCATAATTCGGCTAGCTTGCAAGTTTCTCAGTCTAGTGTTGATGCGGTTCAAAGTGTAGTCGACGCTTACTGGAATTTATCATTTGCATTATCTGATTTAGGCGTCAAACAGCAGTCGCTGCAGCTCGCTGAAAATTTGCGTGATATCACAATAGCTAAATTTGAAGTAGGGGCGGTAGCAGAGGTCGAAGTCACTCAAACGCGGGCCGATATTGCTGCGCGCGTAGACGCAGTTCTTGTTGCGCAAAATGTGGTTGACAATAATCACGATGCTTTGCGCAAGTTGGTCTCTGCTTTTGACTCCCAAAATGATTGGGCCATAGACTTTAAGCTGGTCTCTGAGCTTCCGAGGGCAACCGAAGTAGTTGATGATTGGCACTCGGCATGGCAACGGGCTATGTCTTCTCGAGCCGACATTAAAAAATTACAAGATGACATCGAGTCAGACAAGATAGATCTCGAAGTAGCAGCATCTAACATGCGACCTAAATTAGATTTCACAGCTACAGGGAATTACTCAGCTCAAGACCGGCAGGTGGGGCTATCTCTTGACAGATTATTTGATCGTGATTTCCCTGGTTATACAGTAGGTTTTGTTTTTGAATTGCCAATCACCGACAATCAGCATTTAGGGGCCGAGATGCAAGCGAAAAACCAGTTGCTGTTATCTAAACGTATTTTGCGCGACCGTGGCAATGAATTGGCACAGCAGGTTCGTCAGGCCTTACACGATGTAAACTACTATAGCCAACGTGTTGCGGTCACAGAACACTCTGTGAATATGGCTGAGCTTAAATTACAATCTGAACAGCTGAAATTAAGTGAGGGTGCTTCCACTAACTATCAGGTTCTGCAAATTCAGGCTGATCTCGCTATTGCCCAGTCGCAAAATTTACAGGCAAAAACTGAGTATGCCAAAGCATCTGTTAAGTTCGAAACCGTCCAAGGCCGCACCCCTGTTTTTTAGTAGCTAATATCCGATAGCTTTAAAGCCACAGTGTCTAAATCTTGAAGGGTGCTCAACTGCCCGCACTGTTTACGAAATTGTGGGGCACCAGGTAGGCCATGAAAAAAGTCGGCGGCGAGCCTGCGCATTACTCGCATTCCACGCTGTTCTCCGTATAATTCGCAAACGCCTTGGCCGAGCTCTATAAGAAGTTTCGAGCGCGTTTCGGGGCCCGGGTCATCCGGAACATTGTTACCAGAAAAATAATTGCTAAGTTGGTCGAACAACCATGGTTTACCGAGGGCTCCGCGCCCAATTGCAATCCCGTTTACCTTGGTGTCAGCCATTGCTTGCGCACTTTTTATGTCTGTTACGTCACCATTGCCAATAACTGGAATAGTAACAGCAGCGGCTACTTCGGTAATTAAACTTAAATCGCTGCATCCGGTATATTTTTGTTCGCGAGTGCGACCATGAATTGTTATCGCTTGGGCACCAGAATCTTGCATTATTGCAGCAAACTCAGGAGCATTTTTGTGATGGTCATTCCAGCCGGCGCGAATTTTGACAGTTACAGGGATGTTAGTAGCCTTAACCATTGCTGAAATACACTCAGCAGCGAGGTTTGGTTCACGCATCAAAGCAGATCCACCGCCACAACCAGTTATTTTGGGCACTGGGCAGCCAACGTTTAAATCAACAAAATGAAATCCGCGCTGTTCGACAGATTGAGCTGCCATGGCAAGGGTTTCGGGGTCGGCTCCAAAGATTTGAGCTGCAACAGGTGTTTCATTGGCGGCTTTGGCCAGATAGGAAAGGCTTTTATTATCGTTATGGCGCAATGCCATAGAGGAAACCATTTCAGTGGTAGTAAGCTCTGCACCAAATTTACGGCACAATGCCCGGTATGCCAGGTTTGTATTTCCTGCCATTGGTGCTAAACTTAGCCCGAAGTTAAACTTGTGTACACCAATCTTGTAACCTAGGTTATGGCTGCGCGGTAGTTCTAAATCCATGAAGACCCCATTCTACTTTAAACTGATGTTTCTTACCTGCCTTATGGCAGCGTTGCTCGGTTGTTCACAGCAGCACTCCCAGAATCTAATAGAAGATTCGCTAGATGTAATTTTTCCGTTGCCCAATGTGGTTGTTCCGCTTTATGCAAATGTCGACGACCAACAGCTAGGGCTCAACTATATTGCTCACATTCGCAACGGCAGTAAAGAGCAACATCGATATGCAGTGCAGCGCTTGCTTGAGCGTCCTCAGTATGCTGATGCCGTGGCTGCTGAGTTAGCGCAATCGACTACCGACAAGTATTCAATCGGCGTTATTGTTTCTCTGTGTCAGGTAATTTCAGATATTGGCGATAATCGGCACGCGGATAGCGTCTTGCCTTTTATATCTACAATTTATCCGCCAATTGTGCGAAGTGCAGCATTTCAGGCACTGGCTAAAATTGCTCCATCTAGTTTTGGTGATGATTTAATTGCTGCTCATAAAAACGAGGTCGAGTCATCGCCCAGTGACGCTTGCTTGACAGCTTTGTCGCAAGGCGGTAGTGATGTTGGTTTAAGTTATATCCACCAACTAGTACTTAAGTGGATTAGCGAAAAAGATAACGGCCTGCAAAGCTCCTGGAATGCCTTGCTGCTAAACACCAATCCAAACCTATTAGACGTTTTGATAAACCTCGAACCATTGCTCTCGCCATTTATGGCTCTGCAGGCTTATGGCGTGCGGATTAGCCTCGGTGATCGAGATCTAGTAAATCAAATCTCAAACTATATTGACTCAAGTAAATATCCTTCAGCTGGCACTCGAAGTTTAGCTGTGCAGTTGATTGGCGAATTGCAGCAGTGGCAAACAGTTCTAGATTTGGTGCCTGCAAACAACGAAAAACTCGATTTAGCAATTATTGGGCTGTTTAGTCGCGATGATGCGCCACGAGATAAAGCGATTGCTGCACTAGATATTTATTCTGAACAAGCATCAATGACAGTGCGTCGCAAAGCTCTTAGCCAATTGCTTAAAGTTGGTAAGTCTTCTTACTTCGACTCATATCTTTTAGAGCTTCAAGAATACCCTTATACGCAAGGAGCATTATTGTCGTTAACTTTGCTTACAGATATGCAAGGATTACCGCAGCATGCTGCAGATATTATGATTAGCCGCTGGAATTATTGCGATGACTACAATCATAAATTAAGTTTGGTTCGCGCGCTGGTTCGTTGTGGACTGCCAAAGGCTACAAACTTTCTTGGACGGATAATGCTTGAAGCTAAAGAAGATCCAGAAGTCATTAAATTTATTAGTGAGATTATTGGAAACGCCGGACCGCAATCAATTGATTGGTTTCTAAAGCTTTGGGCTGATAATCCTGGCCCAGATACTGTTAAGGTGGTTTTTCTCGCTTTGTCGCGCTATTCTGAAGTTCCTGAAGTTGAGCAGTTGTTCGTTGACACGGCGCGATCGTCTACAGTCTCTCCATTCGCTCGAAGGTTCGTCTTAGAGTTGATGCATAAAGTTTACCCGCATAAAACTGCTAAATGGTTCGCAGAGTGGCACGATGTCGAGCCGCATAAAGGAGTTCGCGCATTTTATAATCAGTTTTTAAACTCGTATTATTAAGCTTTATTCAGGAGCAAAGCTTTTTGCTAGTTTAGCTGTAATTACGACAACCATTACACTGAAAATTGCCAACACATGGTTGTTGCTGTATGGACTTGCTAGCAAGCATAAGCCTAGAACAATCGGAGCCATGCACAGGCTAGACCGTATTTGAGATTGAACAATCGCTTGGTCCCAAAACACCTTGCGTAGCTGCCAGGGTGAGCGAAATGAAAATAAGATAAAAGCCATGATAGACGCCAACAGTAACAGAGAAAAATCTTGTTGTGCTAGTAGCAAAGTTGGACTAATAAAGGCCATTGCTAGGAAAGAAAGTCCGCGCGCTGCGCTTAATCCGCACTCTTCATGTTGGGCAAGTCGTGATATGAAAAGGTAGTAAAGAGCATAGCTCATAATATTTACATATGCTACTTCAGTTAGTGCCGCCGCGGGTCCGAGTAAGGCAGAGACACCAAACATTAGACTAAATGCACGGGCAGTCGCTAGTAGGGCTGGGCCGATAAAGGTTCTTAATTTGTTGCCAGAGAAGTTGTAAGCAAGTACCACGGCCAGCAGGTAAACGCACATTTCAACAAGAAGTGGATGAAACAAGAAACAAATAAGCAGCGCGCTTGAATACATCGCCAAACCAATCACTAACGCTGACCACCGATTGATTTCATTAGTTACCAAGGGGCGGTTGCGTTTAGCGGAAGCGTCTATTTTTTGATCTGCTACATCATTTAAAACCATGCTGCCATGGTAAATAAGGGCGAGCGCGACAAAGGCAGCAAACGGCCACTGCTCAAGCTGAATACCAGCTAGCAAAATACCAACGGAAAAATCCCAGGCAATTGTCGGCAGGAGGGCGATTCTGAAAATGCGAAGCCAAGCCATGTTTAACTCAGTAAGCGTTGGATATCGTTGGAGGTGACAAAAACTAACATGCTAAGGACCAAGACTACGCCTACTAATTGGAATACGTTTTGTACACTTACGCTAACTTGTCTGCGAGTTACAATTTCATAAAGTGCAAACAAGATATGCCCTCCGTCTAAGGCAGGAATGGGCAAGAAGTTTAAGACCGCCAGGTTGACTGAAATCAAGCATAAGAAGAACAGCAGCGAGACCAATCCTTGATTCGCAAAAGTATTGGTCATTACGCCAATGCTAATAATGCCCCCCATGTTTTTGGATGCAACTTCACCTGTAAACAAACGCTTGGCGGTAGTTGTTACTTCGCCAACCATTGCTTTAGCCTCGCGATAACCCAGAGAAATCGCATGCAACGGATTGCGAGCGATAACTTTAGTCGGAGTACCTGCAAGCATTAACCCTAAGTCAAGTTGCTTGATAGGGGCAGGCGTTACCTCAATAACTGTACTCTCAGCACCTATATTAGCGATTACATTGAGGCTAATACTCTGTCCCTTAGCATCGGCAATTGCTTGGCGAAGGTCACTCATTTTTTGAATAGCAACATTATTGGCACGGATAATGCTACAGCCATTGCGTAGACCTGCAGCATATGCGGCAGACTGCGGATGAACACTAAACGACAAGCGGTCGTTGGTGGTAAGTGCTAAGTCGTGCTGTAACTGATGAATTGACATCGCAGGCAAGGACACGTCTTTTGAGGTTCCGTCTTTAGTAACAACGCTTAGAGTTAGTTCGCCATTGCTAGTTGCAGCAAGCACGCTTAACAAACTAGATTGCTGCGAGATAAAGGTTTCGTTGGCAGCAACAATTAAATCACCTTGCTCGACTAATCCTGCAAGCATGCCGCGCGAGACCGCAACTTGCTGGCTGAGCGCGACAACTCCTAGTTGAGGTGCTTGTGGTAAAGAACTGTAATAATCTTTGGCGTCAAAATCATATACTCTTGTCTGAGAGGCATTGTTTGCGGCTGTAATTGTGAAAGTGTCGGCGCCACTTGCCAAGCTAGACAAAGCTAATTGTGTTTCGAAGGCAGTTGACAGGTCAAAGCCATTAATCGATATAACTTGGTCGAACTCTTTTAACGTTTTTAGAATGGGGCTATCAGCTGCAAAACTAAGTTGAAAGGCGGGGCCGACGCCAATAGTTGAAAACCCTTGTTGGGTACTAAATTCAGGATGCAATATAAGCCGCTGCTCTACGCCACCACGCAATACCTTGATGCTTAATTCAGAGTCGCGTTCTGCCAAGGCGACGCCTGAACTAATGTGACGGAAGCCATGCACCTCTCTTTGGTTGACGGCCAGCACTATGTCGTCAGGCAGAAGTCCTGCCTGCCATGCAGGGCCATTGCTTACGATGCTGCCAACGGTTGGTGATACAAAAGGAACCCCGATGCTGAAAAGTATCGGGATCACTAAAAAAGCAAAAGCGAAGTTAGCCAAAATGCCGCCGGCGTAGAAGAATAGTCGCTGCAAAGGACTGGCGTAGAACAGATCGCCGGGACGCGGCGGACGCGAAGGGTCGTCGCCAGCGACTTGGACATAGCCGCCAAGTGGCAACAAAGCTAAGCGGAAGTCGGTGCCATTGCGACGCCATCCGAATAATCTTGGGCCGAAACCTAGGGCAAATACTTTGACGCGGATACCCACAGCGCGGGCTGCAAAATAGTGTCCGCCTTCATGAATTAAAAGTAATAAGCCGATGCCAAGAATGGAAAGAAAAATGCTCATGACATTACGGGAAGTTGTTCACAGAAAGTTCGGCTGCGCTGGTCGGCAGCGATAATTTGTTCAATGCTATGACATTCGCCATGACAACAATGTTCAATTGCAGCTGCACACATTTCACTTATTTGGCCATAGGAAATTTTGTTTGCCAGGAAAGCATTCACGGCAACTTCGTCTGCAGCATTTAGCACTGCACCGGCATCGCCGCCACGTTCAATGACTTCTGCTGCCATGGCGAGCGCAGGGTAGCGTTCGAGTTGAGGTTGATGCAAGCTAAGCTCTGAAAAAAGCTTTGCATCAAACCCGCTCAGATTCGCAGGTTGCCTTGTGGGATAATGCAATGCAAAATGCAACGGGAAGCCCATGTCTGGGGGGCCCATTTGTGAAAGAATCGAGCCGTCAACAAACTCAACCATTGAATGAATAATTGATTGTCGGTGAATTAACACATTAATATCGCTAGCAGCCACGTCAAACAGCCAATGTGCTTCAACAATTTCAAAGGCTTTGTTCATCATAGTTGCTGAATCAACAGTAATGCGCGGTCCCATATCCCAATTCGGGTGAGCCAAAGCTTGTTCAGGAGTTGCGCTTGCAAGATCGGTTAGCGGCACATCACGGAGTGCGCCACCAGATGCAGTCAAAAACAGCTGCTTAATGTCATCTTGAGAATTTGCCAGGCACTGAAAAATAGCCGAATGCTCGGAATCGACAGGAATGATAGTAGCTGAATTTTTGCGCGCTAATGGCATCAAAATCGAGCCGGCCATTACTAAGGATTCTTTGTTAGCCAGTGCCAGATCACAGCCAGCACTGAGAACAGCTTCACTGAATGGCAAGCCTGCAGCTCCGACGACAGCATTGAGACAAATGTCGTAGTCGCCTTCGCGTAGCAAATCTAGAAGTTGTTGGTGTTCAGTGGGGTTTGAGGTCAGAAATCTGCGATCGGCGTGGGCAGTGGTATCCGCTAGCAATTGCTGTTGGGAATGAGCCGAGGTAGCACATATTCGCCACTCGAGAGGGGAATCTTCGAGAATCTGCAGGGCGCGAACACCAACGGTGCCGGTGGCCCCAAGGATTATTATTCGTCGTGGAGAGCTAGCCATTGAACCCAAATATCATACGTGCGCTTGGGTAGAATAATAGTCGTGAATGACTCAACATCACCATCATCTTCTTCATTAAGTTACAGCGATGCCGGCGTAGATATAGCTGCTGCCGAATCTGCACTTGATGCTTCAAAAGTTGCGATTCGCGCTACTCACGGCGAGCGTGTGCTGGCCGACGTCGGTAATTTCGGTGGCCTATTTAACGCTCAAGCATTAGGTGACAAACCGGTGTTGGTGGCTACGGCTGATGGTGTCGGCACCAAGATTCGGATCGCCGCCGCAGTTAAAAAGTTCGATTCGGTCGGCCGCTGTTTAGTGCAGCACTGCATTAACGACGCATTAGTGCAAGGCGCCGAGCCACTGTTCTTTTTGGACTACATCGGCACTGGCAAGCTCGACCCTGACATGGTTGCAACAGCAGTAACAGGTGTTGCTACAGCTTGTGGCGATTATGGTGTTGCACTTCTTGGTGGCGAAACTGCAGAAATGCCCGGAGTTTATCCCGATGATGAATTCGACTTGGTTGGCACTTTAGTTGGTGTTGTAGAAAACGACTGCATTATCGATGGCTCTACTGTAAAGGTCGGAGATAAGCTTATTGGTCTGCCTTCGATAGGATTGCACACGAATGGCTATTCGCTTGCACGCCGAATCGTTGAAGAGCGCATGCAAATTGCCTATACCGATGCTTTCCCTGGTGACGAGCGTAGTGCCGCCGATGTGCTTCTTGATCCACACCTTTGTTATCTTGATAGCCTGCGCCCAATTCTTAAAAATAAAGCAGTCCATGCTTTAGCGCATATCACTGGCGGGGGTGTGCCAGGCAATCTACCGCGGGTTTTAAACGGTTTGGGTGCTGCGGTTTCAAGAAAAGCTGTGCCCGAACAAAATGTATTTACTCAGCTTTGTAAGTTTGGCAACGTCGAACGTGACGAAGCTTGGAAGGCGTTTAACATGGGGGTAGGTATGATAGTTGTCGTTGATGCTAGCCAAGCACAGGCGATATTTGACGATTTAGATTCCCGAGATGAAAGACCGTTTATGATGGGAGAAATTCGAGATTGCCAAGGCGTCGAATGGCTGGATTAATCCTTGCTTTCCCATTGTGGGTTTGTTGCATGCCGCTGGCGCAAGACGCAAATGACCTTGAGTCCTTGCATTCATCAAGGCTGACGAAACTACTTTCGAACCCGCGCAATGACTGGTACTTTGTAAATACTGTCTTTCAGTCTGTTACACGCCTCGAACACCATCACCGTGATTTAAGTTTAAGGGCTTGGCAATTCTTAAACCAACCTGTTAGCGATGCTGCTATCTCTAACATTTTGGTATTCTCGCGGCGTAATCAATTGCCTTTGCCAGAAGTAACTGTTGCCGAAGGCGCAAATTCTATACTTGAGCGTGCTTTGTACTTGTGGGGTAAGCAACAGATTGGCCAAGCCGACCAACTTCTGGCCTCCGCCGAAAACAAATTTGCCGACGATTTGCGCTTTAAAAACAACCGTGCTTGGATTTCAATGTTGCCACCGTCGCAGTTAGCTGCTACTGCCGCATCTCGAGAACTTTGCCAAGCAGTTCTCGCCTTCAAGCGCCCGCTACACTAAGCTAATATTATGCGAATTTGCACTCTACTGTTTGTTGTCTTGTCGAGCATTGCCTCGGCCCAAGGCGAGCCTGAGATGAAATCAGGCGATTTCAAAAAAATTGCTAAACCTACAGCAGCCTGGATAGATGCCAGAATAAACAATGAAGCATCAAAAGTTTCGGAAGCAATAATCTCCCTAGAAGAGCAGATTGAAAAGATAAATAAAAAGTTAAAAGGACGCCAAGTGTTGTCGTATGTCTACGACTGGGAGGTAGCTCTGCACCAATTACGCAAGTACGCGACATCAGGTCCTTCGGTCAAGAAAGGGAAAGTGCTTGAAGTTGACGATCCAAATGCTGCTTACAGCGTTTGGTTGCCAAGTAAATATAACCCGAAAAAAAATAATTACCAGTGCATCGTCTTGCTTGGTGCGCAAGCGGCTGACACGATTGTCGAACTGCCTAGCGAAGTGTTAGACAGCTCGATTGTTTTGGCTCCTGATGTGTCATCAATGTCAGCAGATTTAGTGCTTACTATCGAAGCTGCTATTTCTGTAATTGTACCTATTGGCAAGGCGTCTCAGGGATACCACCTAGATCGCATGAGACTTTTCCTCGTAGGCACCGACGAACTAGGTAGCCAAATGGCCTTGCAGTGGGGTGCAGTTATGCCTCATATGTTTGCCGGCATTGCTACCACAGTAGACGTCGCATCTAAGATCGCAGGTGCAGGCAATCTCGAATTAGTTGCTAGCGATAATTTTGGCTCAGTCGCTGACGCTGTAACATGGTGTTCGTCTCAGCCGCGTACTCATTCATATCCACTCGAGTACGAATTTGAAATTCCTTTTACTCAACAAAGCCGTGTGTTCTGGGTGCACCCAATCAAGTTTGATTCGGCCGAAAACCCATTTTCAGATGAACTAGCCAAGATAAAAGTTAGTGTCGATCGTTCAACAAATACTATAACAATTGATGCGACTGCAGTAGACAGGGTAAAACTCTATCTGAACGATGTAATTGTTGACCTCGACAAGCCGGTCAATATTATCCGGAATGGCGTACCTTACAGTTATCAGCCAGCAAGGTCGGTAGGTACTTTGTTAAGTGTGTTTGCTAGTTCATTCGATGGGGCAGCTTTTCCAGCGGTAATACGAGAAGTTGATATTCCTCAGCCAGAAGAACCAACTGAGTAAATGACAACTTGGCTCGCATTGCTGGGCGGATTTTCAGTCCTGGTCATAGAAATCCTCGGCGTACACCTTCTTTCACCTTGGTTTGGCAACTCAACCATAATCTGGAGTCAGCAAATTGCAATTATTTTGCTAGCAATGGCCCTCGGTGCATGGATGGGCGGTAATATTGCAAAGAGTAAGCAACGACTTTATTCTAAATTATCTCTGGCCTTAGGGGCGGCAGCTGTCTTTTTCGTATTGCTCGCCTTCGGCATCGATCTGTTGGCGGTAGCAATCCTGCCAACAGAGCTAGGTCTAGAGCAAGTAGCCGGTTTGTTTCAGATTGGCAGTTTCGCCTCTGCCATAATATTTTTCGCCCCTCCTGTGTTTTTTCTTGCATGGATAACACCGTTGCTCGTAGAAATCAGAGTAGAAGCCGGCGCCAATGCTGGGCAAGCCTCAGGGCGGCTCGGCGCAATTGCTACTGCAGGTTCATTGTTAGGCATATACTTTTCTACCTTCATTGCTATTCCGTGGCTCGGTGTTAGTGCCAGCATTATCGTTGTGGCAATTCTGCTAGCAGGTTCTGCCTTAGTAGTTTCGCATCGAGCTAAGCAATTGCCTCTGCTGGCGATTCTGTTTCTGTTTCAATATTTACCACAGCCGTCCACTACAGCCCATCTTCCTTCCGGCGCCAACGTGGTTGAGTCGCTGCGCACTCCCTACCAAAAACTGCGCATAATTGAATTCGAAGACGGCGAGCGTTGGTTGCAAATGAATGAGGGACTAGATTCATTTCAATCAAAATGGCTTCCAGGTCAGCAATGGCCTGGCGGTTACTATGATTTATTTGCCTTATTACCGATTTATATTAATTACCAATCACCGCGCTCGTCGACAACAGAATATTGCATCCTAGGATACGGTGCTGGATCAGCAGTCGCTCCAATTGCTATGGGGCAGGGCAACGACAATTGGCATCTAACTGGTATTGAACTCGACCCAATTGTCAACGAGTTGTCCAATCGGCATATGCCCCTGTCAAAAGATTTTAATTCAAAAGTCGCGGTGTGGTCTTCTATC
>JACKQG010002665.1_pt1 | contig 22915 bp, 20 predicted proteins | sample 8237621 | NCBI WGS metagenome assembly JACKQG01 (sample SAMN15677084, study PRJNA649215) | marine metagenome | biome: marine; feature: Black Sea; material: saline water; isolation source: suspended particulate matter (SPM) from the Black Sea western gyre | collected 2013-06-09/2013-06-10 | depth... | reverse complement strand
GTAAGTGTCCGAATGTTTAGTGAAATGACTGTCCGAAATTATTGAAATAACCACACGTTAGAAGGATTTTGTTATTTGGCAATAATTACCGATGCCTATTCACGAAAAATAGTTGGCTACTCGGTCAGCCAAAGTTTAAGTATTGAATTTTGCCTGGATGCTTTAAAACAGGCTTTAAAAGGCGTTAAAGCGCCAAATAAACTGATCCATCACTCAGATCGCGGCATCCAGTATTGCAGCCATGTTTATGTTGAACTTTTAAAGAAAAACAAAGTTAATATCAGCATGACTGAAGAAAACCATGTTTATGAAAATGCACTGGCTGAACGTGTCAATGGAATACTGAAACAAGAATTCATGTTGGGAGAAACATTGACATCCTTTGCTGTTGCCAAAGAACTGGTTAAAGAGTCTGTAAAAATTTACAATGAGGAAAGACCTCACTTGAGTATAAATTATTTAACACCACAGGTGAAACATGCGGCGTAATAGTGGAGAAAGCTTACCCAATGAATCACCTGTGAAATGGAGCAGTTGTGGATATAGAAAAAGTTATCAACACCCAATCCACAATAAATCACAAGTTATCCACATAAAAACGGGAGTTATCCACATATTTATATATAAACTAACTCATTGTTATTTCGATAATTAATTGTACGACTTGAGCTAAATTCAAATTTTACAACTATTATATTTAAAGACTACTACTACTAACTTTGTCAACTTTTTTTAGGATGACACAACATTGACAATCCGACAAAAAGATGACGGACGTACCGTTAGCAGTTCACAATTCACAATTAGTAATTCTCAATTGAAATTAACAATTTATAAAAAATAATTGTGAATCCGCCCAAAAAACTGCGGACGTTCCGTTGTGAATGAAAACAATAATCGTTTTAGCTTGGGTTAATGGCATTGCCCTCTCGCCCCATCTCCTTGTCCCCCCCTTTTGTCACTTGTCAACATGATGTAATGCTTCGCTGAATGGATACTTATTTTTAAAAACAACCCAATCTCCCCAAACATACCCGTCTTTATCAATAATTGATTTTGAATTGAGTGGCTTGGAAAATATTTTCAAATGTGCAATCACAATATCAGCAGCAGCGCCAGTGAGTGGTTTCGGTTGAAAAGCCACTTCACTGTTGTTCACAGAAACAGGAATTACTTTTGCATAAAGCAAACCTGCTTTTGATAAATGGGCTTTTAAAATAATGCTTTCGGTTGCTTTCGCACTATAAGAAGCAAACGAAAAATTGCCCAGACTATATGCGATCAATCGATTTTTATAAATTTCCAATCCTTGTAAAACGTGAGGGTGATGACCGAGAACAAGGTCAGCGCCATTATCGATTGCCAAGTGTGCGTAATCTTTTTGATATTTTTTGGGATAATTTTTTAATTCAGAACCCCAGTGAAAAGTGACGATTGTAAAATCCGCTAATGAATCACTTTGTTGAATACTTTTTTGCATATAATCATAATGTGGGTAACAGGTTCCGCCGGTTGAGTTTGTCGCCCAAAATTCCTGGGGAAAAGTCAGGGAATAACCGAGTACCGCAATTCGAAAACCATTTCTTTCAATTATAGCAGGTTCCCGTGCCTGTTTTAAGTCAAGCCCGGCGCCGCAATGGGCAACGCCGATAGAATCCAGCATTTTCAAAGTATTGGCTAAACCTTCAATCCCATAGTCCAACATGTGATTATTTGCCAGCGTTACCACATCAAACCCGGCTTCTGTTAAGCCTGTAGCATATTTTGGTGGGACTTTGAAAGTAAATCGCTTATCAAATTTTGTGCCGGTGTCCGTGAAAGGCGCTTCAAGATTTGCAAATGCAACATCCGCATTTTGAAGTATCGCTCCTGTGGGAACAAACGGATAGCCGGTTCCATGTTTTTTTATGTAGCTGATGGTGTGATTCCCATACATCACATCACCAACAGCCGCGATGGAGACAAAATCAAAAATAACGCTTGTATCAAGTGGAAGTCGGTAAGAGATATTTTCCCCGGGATATTGGAATACAAACGGTTTTGGATCGGTTACCCGGGAAACCTGTTTATTGCTATGGCAGCTAAAAAATAAAATGGTGGTTAAAAAAAAGACGAAGAATCTTCTCATTTACAAAATTCCATATATTTGAAAAGCCCCACCAGTGTTATGGTGGGGCTTTGAATTAATATAAAGTCAAAATAATTTAAGACAAAATGATTAAAAAGAATTACAAATGAATTTTTATTACCCAATTTCCTTATTACCAAATTACCTTTTAACCATGCGGCGCGTCATCTTCTTTTATTTCTTCGACGTCAACGTCTTCAATTTCCTGCCCGGTTTCTTTTGCGTACTCTTCCCTAACTTTTTCGAGTTCTTCTTTTTTGTCGTCCAAATTGCCGTTCAACTCTTTTACCTTATCAAGAATTTCTTTGACTTCTTCATTAGAGGCAACTTTTGTATTGTTTTCTTCGACAATTAACCGGTACACATTTGCGCCAAGCGCATTGAATTGTTTGTCAATGTCTCGTTTAATCCCAATGATGTCAACCTTGAGTTTACCAATTTTTGTGTACTCATCGGTTTTTTTTGCGACAACAGAAACGCCTCTTTTAAATACTTTAGATAGATCATCCCAAAAGCTCATGAGCTTCTCCTTTTTCCTTTTTAATTAATTATTCATTTAGTTATATTTGTAATTTAATCACAAACCGCTAAAATGTCAAGCTAAAAAGTGATTATTTTGTGAAAAGTTGGAGCCCACCTTATTAAATCGATTAACATTTATCAAATCAGAATAAAAAGGTGGACTCCATCTTTATAACTTGAAATCGTTGTTAATGTTTCAAATAAAAACAACAAATCTCAAATACAAATAAACAACCGGCGCTGCGAAGATCGGTGCATCGAACCTGTCCAACATTCCGCCATGTCCTGGCAGAATGCTTGAAGAATCCTTTACCTCGGCATCGCGTTTAAAGAGGGATTCAAGAAGATCACCTACCTGCCCAAATGTTCCGGCAATTAATGCTATCACCATACATTGCAACAACGTCAAAGAATTAATGTAAGTCAGGTGAAAAATATAACCGGTAATTAATGAGAATAGTAGCCCGGCAACAGCGCCTTCAATTGTTTTATTCGGACTGACGCGGGCAAATAGTTTATGTTTCCCAATTGCTTTGCCAATAAAATATGCGGCAGTGTCACAAATCCAGATACAAATCAGCATGAGAAGGATCCATCTTCCACCCACGGCATATTCCATTCCGATTTCGTTTGGCAGTTCCCTGAGCAAAATCATAAAACCGAAAAATACGGCTGGATAAAATAATCCCCATGTTGTTGATGCGATGTTCAACGTGGCAGAAGATTTGTTTCGGAACAACTCGGTCAACAAAATTAAGTAAAACAAAATAAGAACAATTAGCCATAATTTTTCAATTCCATATTTATAAAATGAAAAAGTGATGATTACTGTTCCTGCTAAACCTAATATTTTAATAGGCAGCATTCCTTTATGTTCGGTGAGTTTGTAAAATTCATACTGGGCTGCCAGGTTGATGATAAGAATTAAAACAGCAAAGGCTATGCCTCCATTAAGAATAAGAAAAATAATTAATGGCGCACCAAAAATTGCAACAAGAATCCGTGAACCCAATGATTTGAAATCCAAATTTTTCTCCTTTTGATAGAGGTAAAATTAAATGATTTTGAACCGCCAATCCACCAAAAAGACGGCGGACTTTCAGTTACGCGAATTTCGCTAATTAAAAACAAATGTAACTATTCAGAATCCAAACATTAATAAAAAAATTATTATCTCCCACAGAATTAGGATCTTCCTGCGGCAGATTTTATCATTAATATGATTCGCCGAAGGAGAACTGTCACGGAAAAAAATTAAATTTCACTTCTTTAGGAGTTCGTTTCTGTGGGAGAAAAAAAGCTACACCTGCATAGTTACCATTTTAAATTTAAAAAAATAACTGTGAAGGCTAGACTGTAACAATGTAATTCGTTTAAATTTTCAAACTTCCAATAATATCAGCCATAGTTTGAATACTATTTTTTTGGCAATAATTTTTTAAATCAAAAACAAGTTGCTCTGAAATCTGCGGTGAAACAAAATTCGCTGTACCAACCTGAATGGCTGTGGCGCCGGTAATTAAAAATTCAAGCACATCATTGAGTTCCATTATTCCACCGACACCGATCACCGGGATTTTTACCGCATTCACCACTTCAAATACTTTGGCAATTGCTACCGGCTTGATTGCCGGACCGGAAAGACCACCTTTTACTGTTGCTAATTTCGGGCGTTTCGTATTTACATCAACAGCCATACCAACTAATGTATTGATCACTGAAAGCCCATCAGCCCCCTCGTTTTCTGCTGCGATAGCGATATCACTGATTGAAGTAACATTGGGTGATAGTTTAACAATTAAACATTTGTCTGTTGCATTCCTGGTTTGCCCGGTTATTTTGCCGGTTATTATAGGATCAACACCAAATGCCATGCCACCTTCTTTAACATTGGGACATGAAATGTTAATTTCGTAACCATCAACTCCGCCGGCGTCTTCAATGTTTTTTATAACTGTTGAAAAATCATCAATTGTTTTTCCGGCGACATTAACAATTACTTTTGTTTCCAATGATTGAAGAAACGGCAATTTTTCTTTAACAAATTGTTTTACGCCTGCATTTGTTAGTCCGATTGAATTTAACATGCCGCATGGTGTTTCAGCTATTCTTGGAGAAGGATTTCCGATGCGGGGTTCAGGTGTAACCGCTTTGGAGACGATGCCTCCTAAATGGTTGAGATCGAAAAAATGGGAAAATTCTTCTCCGCTGCCAAATGTTCCGGAGGCAGTTAAAATAGGATTTGCAAATTTTAAACCGCCAATTTTTACAGATAGATCAATCACCCGGTTCGATCTCCCATGAGTCAAATACAGGCCCGTGTTGGCATACGTATTTATATTGTTCTGAGTCCATTTTTGATGTAACATTACATCCCATACAAACACCAAATCCACATGCCATTTGTGTTTCCAAAGAGATTTGGCAGGGAATGTTATTGTTAATGGATATTTTTTTCAGTGTTTTTAACATCGGGTTGGGACCGCAGGTAAAAATTTCCACCGTCGATTTTTTAATATTTTCAACTGTTGTATTTAAAAGCTCGGTTACGGTTCCATTGAACCCAAACGATCCATCATCAGTCGCCAGGAAAACTTTCACTCCTAATTTTTCGAAATCAGAAACGATAGTAAAAGCATCTTTTGTTCGATTACCCCAAAATAAAATTGTGGGTATATTTGTTTTTTTTAGTTCTTGTGTCAAAACAAGTAAAGGAGCGATGCCTAAACCACCTGCAACTAATACTGCGAAATCTAATTTTTTGGGGATCACAAAGCCGTTTCCCAGCGGTCCTAATAAATCAACTTCAGCGCCAATTTGAGTATCAGCTAACAACTGTGTGCCTTTGCCAATTATTTGAAATAATATTTCAAACCAATTTTCACCTTTATTTACGCGAAAAACACTAAACGGACGCCGGAGTAAAGGGGAAAAGCTATCTGCAACTCTTATATTAATGAATTGCCCGGGCTGGATTAAATCTACTATCTCTTCATTTGCGATGCGCATTTTGATTATGGAACGGGTAATAAATTTTTTTTCGAGGAGAATTCCCCGGGTGAGTTTTGAAGAAAGATTTGAGGGTGAAACAGTGTTTTTCATAATTATCTAACCTGGGTGAGATAGAATCTATATAACATGAAATGATAGGTTAATTACAAAAGGTCAAGGTCGAGATCAAGGTCAAGAAAAAAGCTTGCCCTGTTTGTAAAGATTTTCGCTATTCAAATATATTGGCGAATAGTAACATTTTTTCTTGATCTCGACCTTGTTCTCGACCTTTCATTTAATTCTACCACCGTCGGGCTGTTGTCCTCCGCTGATCATTCTTTTCCATTTCTGTTTTTAGATACAGCCGATATTGTTCTTTGTCCATCGAGGCAATATCCAACTCAGCTGTGGTTAATGTTTGAGACAATGTATCAGCTTCTGCTAACTGAATTTCTTGTGTTTGTTCTTGTTTAACCGACGATGTATCTTTTACAGCAGATTTTGCTTTACTCACTACTTCAACTTTTTTCTTAATTTGAGCCGTATAGGGAGAATCCGGATATTTTTCCATCAACGATTGGTATGTTAAATATGCTTTGTCCAATGAATCAAGCTCATTTTCATAGATCCAACCGGATGCTAGTATAGATCTGGGTGCAAAGTCAGAGTCCGGGTAATCTTCAGTAATTGAAGAGAAAATGTTTAAAGCCTCACCATAGTTTTGATGATCTAAATAAGCAAATTCGGCGGTTTTGTATTTCTCAGCAATTTCGAGTTCCGGATCCTGAATTTCAATCGTCTTGATCTGGTTCTTCGCATGCTGGGTTAACGGATCATCAGGATACTCAGTTAGAAGCCGCTGAAACATGGAATCGGCATAGATGGTGTCTTGTTGAAAGGTTTCAGCGATATATCCTAAAGAGTACAATGTTTTGGGAATGGCTGCTCCTGATGTATCAATTTCTAAGACATCCAAATATTCCGCCATAGCAGAATCCGGTTGAACAAAATCAAATAAATATATTTCAGCTAAGGAAAGTTTTGCTTGTATTAGCGCTTGTAATGGTGTTTCCTTTTCATTTTTAACAGCTGCATCGGTACCTTTATTTTTGTTTAGGTATAATTCATACATTAATTTATTTTGCTTGAAAGTCGGGTAATATCTATCATAAATATTTTTTAAGGAATCCTGGTAGTCACTTAGATAAGCAAATGGTAAATTCAAAGAATGGGCAAGCAGTGTGTCGAGAAAAGATGCTTTAAATTCTTTACGGTATTGCTGCTCAGGAAGTTGATTCATTAGTTCTTCATCATAATCTTTATATTGAACCATGTAAATGCTCATCAACGTATCTTCATAGACCGGCAAAGAATCTAACGGGAATTCCAATGCAGTGGCTACTAATGTATCAAACCGGCTAAATTTTAAAACAGATTTATTTATTTCATCTTCATCCATGTCCAGGTTTTCAATCACGGCTGCCATTGAATCGCCTTTGGCAATCCGCTCCTCCTGTGCGATAATATTTTCCCGCAATTCTAATAATTCTTTAATACTTTTACTTTTTGCCCTGGCATCGTTGGCTTTTTCCGCCCGGGCATTCTCCAACGGGGCTTTATCATAATATTCTAAAGCAAAATCATATTCCGCTTTATTTTCCTGGTAAATCTTTCCTAAATAAAAATAAGAATCAGCTGCCTCAACACTTTTTGGGTGCTGTTCAATTATATCCAAATACCAGTCCACTGCAGTATCAAAATCTTTGCCAAGACGATAACAATGGGCAGTCTCCAAACGACAGGCAGGCCAATTTTCTTCGTTTACGATATTTCCTAATAAATCGTTGAAGATATTGATTGCCTCTTCAAATTGTTCCAGGAGTTGATAAGTCAGTCCTGCACGAAACATTGCCTCGTATTCTATTTTATCGTCCGGGCTATATTTGCGCGCCTTTTTAAAACTTTCAACAGCCTTCTCATAATTTTTAATTTCGAAATAGCATTCTCCCATTTCATAATAAGATTGTGCCCGGATCGTTTTATCTTTTGCCCGGTCTGCTGCTGTCTCAAATTCACTAATAGCAGTAACATAGTCCTTTTTATGCTTGAATAATCCACCCAATAAATATCGCGCTTCATCCCTGATGTTATCTTCAACATCAGTGTTCAGGGTTTGGTGAAATGTTTCTTCAGCTGTTTCGTAATCTCTCAATTCAATATAGGTTTTGCCCAACCATAATTTAGATTCAGGGACGAACTCACTGTTGGGAAAATTTTCCCTTAATTCAATAAATTTTCGTTCCGCTTTTTGAAAATCCAATTTTCTAAAAAAACATTTGCCCAACAAAAACAGCGCGTCATCAATATATTTGCTTTTCGGGTAAATTTCTAAAACTTTTGAGGCTTTTTCAATTGAAAGGTTATAATTTTTTAATTCTTGGGAAGAAGGACGGTTGGGATTCGCTGCTCTTCGGTTTCGCTGTTGGGTTTGCCCTTGCTGCCGCTGTTTTTTTTCCTTTTTCAATCTTTCTTCACGCTGTTTTTCAGCGTCATTAAAATACATATTCGCATTGAAAAAAGTGTTATAATAGGCACAATTGGAGATGAAGAAAAGAGCTAATATCAAAAATTTTAATTTGAAATTTTTCATTCTTGGTCATTAATAATTTGTCTTATTAAACTTGGTAAAATTTCACCGGATTTTCCAATAATGGATTCATCCACATAATCGGTGATAACTGTTGGTTCAAAATTAATTTCCACAACATAAGCGCCGGCACGTTTTGCCTCAATTGGAAGTGAAGCAGCCGGCTGAACCAGGGCAGAAGTGCCAATGGAAAAAAAGACTTCCGATTTTCTTGCTACTTCAAAAGATTTGGTAATTTCTTTTTCAGGAAGAGATTCCCCAAACCAGACAACATCCGGTCGAATAAGCCCTCCACAGTCACAATGGGGGAGATTCTCTTCATCGATTAAAGTGTCACTCCACTGTTTATTACAATCAACGCAACGATTCCGCATTATGTTCCCATGTAATTCATAAATTCTTTTGTTCCCTGCCAGACGATGCAAATTATCAACATTCTGGGTTATGAGATAAAAATCTTGAAAATAAGTTTCCATTTGGACTAATGCGTGATGTCCCGGATTCGGCTGAACCTGGCTGATTAAATTCTTTCTAAAATTATACCATTCCCAAACCAATTTTGGATTTTTCATGAAGGCGTTAAAATTTGCCAACTCTTCCGGTCTGAACTTTTTCCACAAACCCTGCTCACCACGGAAAGTAGGCACGCCACTTTCTGCTGAAATTCCGGCCCCGGTGAGTGCAGCAACCGTTGTTGCTTTTTTTAGTTTATTTATTAACAAATCTGAAAACATGGGGAACTCCCTTCCTTTAAGTTCGTTTCTTAATTAATTGGTGCTGTTTTTCCGGCGCGAATAATTGACTTTAAAATACCAAAATCTTTGCTAAGAATCAACAATTTTGTTTTTGGAAAATATTTAATCACATAAGACGTTAATTAATATGGTACAATTATTGTAACATTTCTTTAACATTAATTTTATTTTAAATAACGAACATGCAACTCGTACACAATGTTCAAGCAGTTTAGGAGAGGTGAACTTATGAAAATCTCGGCAAATAAATTTGTAACAATTTTTTTGATGTGTTTTTTGATCTTAACTATTTTTGTTAATCTTTCTTATGGGCAAGAGGAAAACTATCCCCGGGGCGCACAATACTTTCTCGGAACGAATGATCAGTTGCTCATCAAAGTGAATATCTGGGGATTTGTGGCTAAACCGGGTCAATATTTAGTACCGAGTGATACGGATTTAATTTCATTAATTTCTTTTGCCGGCGGGCCAATAGAAGGCGCTAAATTAAGTAAAATAAAAATAATTCGATCTACGCAACAAAAAGATAAAAAGCAGAATGTTATAACGGTAAATGTAAAAAAATTTGCTGATAAAGGGGATGCTGCAATCATTCCGCGTATTAAACCCGGGGACACGATTATCATTTCCGGAACAAAATGGTATCACTTTTCTAAACTTTTAACGTTCGTGAGAGATGTGGCATGGGTTGTTCAAGTTTATTTTATGATACAATATTATGCAACAAGAAATTAAACGGGATGGTAATAACAGTTTAGGTTTATTTTATCATTAATTTTTATAAATCTTTCCTCATAAAAGCGACATCAATATTGGAGGTTTACATTATGTTTTTAAGGAACGCCATCCGTGGGGGAATTGTTTTTTTTACAATTCTCATATTGTTCTCAGGGGTGCACGGAAATGGGATTAATGGCGGTCGCGGATTGACTTATGTTAAATCAGCGTGGAATTTGAAACCGGGTTATTTGACAATGTACGGTAGAAGCCAGGTATGGGGACAAGTAGCAGCTGGTACGCTTACTTCTGTTGCAGTTTGGGACATACAAGGCGCACTGAGCCTGAACTATGGTGTTAGTGAACACATAGAATTAGCCATATCACCAATCATGTACCAGGATACGCAAAGGGGGGAGAAAAAATACATGGTGCCAGGCGATCTTGTTGTAGGATTAAAATTTGGATCATTTAATTTGAAAGGCGGTCCCATGACCTGGGGGATAAGTTTCGATACAAGATTTCCAACAGGTGAAGACTTTAATATTGCCTTTGAACCCTATTCCGCAAATACCATAACCTGGGGTTTCACAGGAACGCTTTCTTATTCAAAGGATCCACTTTACCCGGACGAAAATCTGAACGTAGATTTTAACCTAGGCTATGTTAATCATAATGATATTGGGCAGGAATTGTGCAACGATCCAAATGACCCATTTAGTGTGAGTGCGATGACCCAGCAATTATTATATGGGCTGGGAATTAAAATCCCGACACCAACTTTTGATTTTACTGTGGAAATTTATGGCAACTCATTCATTCAAAAACCACCAAAAGAAACTGCGTATAGTTTGGAAAATTATTTTTACTTGACCCCGGGAATTAATTACCGGGCATCTCGCTGGCTTACGTTAAAAGTTGGCGCAGACCTGAGACTATCTTCAAATACGGATGAAACAACGTATCAATATAAATATAAAAAATACTCGGATGATCTACCAAATTATGTGCCATGGCGACTCAATGTTGGATTCAACATTTTTTTATTGCCGACTACTGTTTTTAAAGTTAGTGATAAGGATGTTCTAATTAGAAAAGCTCAAAGCCGGAGACAATTATTCGAGCAAATTATTAATGAACAGCAAGAAACCGAATCTGCTGAAGAAGAACTGGAACGAATAAAATCAGAAAGACAAAAAGCAGAAAAAGAACTCGAGCGATTGAGACGTATTTTAGAAGGTGATCAAAAAAAGAAGAAAACCAAGGAACCGCCACCCGGGTAATGTTCAGCGCACTAAAGTGCAGGTTTAAATACTATAGTGCACAGTCGGTATTTCCTTATTTTTTAAATGTAACTGTACAGGTTTTAATGCTTTAGTGCAAAGGCTAAACTTATATGATAAAGACAATATTTATTTTTAAATTCAAATTTGCGAAATCCTTTGCCCTTTTTTAGCCTAAGCCTTTGCCTTAGCCATTTTCAGTAAATTTAAAAGCTCCTTAATTCATAAATAATTATGGAGCTTTTTTATTGTTATCCCTGATGAAGAAACCTACATTTTTTATAATTATATTTCATTCGTCATTTTTTTAATTTTACTTGACTTTTTGTCTTTTAACATTTATATTTCAAAAGATTGTTTTGAGTGAAAATTAATCAATCAAATAGTTCGAGAAATCTTAAATCCAATCGAGGAGGGCTTTTTTTATGAAGTTTAAAAACCACTGTAAATTGACGCCATGCACTTTCTCCTTTCACTTATTTTTAATATTCCTAACTTTCGTATTTTTTGTTGTAACGAATTCAGATGTCTTTGCACAGGATGACATTAAAACCCGCATTTTTAATGAAGTGGATATTTTATTTACCCAGGCAGAAGCGGTGCAGGCTAAACTCCTCTCACCTGGTAAGTATGAAAAGGCTGTTGAAAAACATGAAAAAGCTTTGAAAGATTTCAACAGGGGTAAAAGCGTTACTGATAAAATACCAGGGATAACGGAATTGCTCAAAACAGCCATTGAGAATGCAAAGGTTGCCCAGGTTACTTTTTCACACCTGTTAAAAGCGCGGGATGAAGCAATTGAAGCCAATTCGATAGAGTTTTCAAAGGATACCTTTGAGGAGGCAGAAGAATTATTTAAAGATGCTACCAAAACGTTGGAAAAAGGAACGTTGAATAAGGCGAAAGAAAGAGGATTAAAATCAGAAAAACTGTTTCGGGAAGCTGAATTAAATGCGATTAAAGTGAGCATAATTGGAAATGTGAAAAAACAACTCATGCAGGCAGAAAAGAAAAAAGTTCACAAATATGCTCCTGAGACGATTAAAAGATCTCAAGCTTTGCTTACAGAAGCAGAATCAATTTTAACTAGCAATCGCAGCGCTAAAACTGAGGCGAAAGAAAAAGCGGAATTGGCTGAATATGAAGTGAAACATGCGGAATATTTAGCTGGTAAAATCAAAGATCTGAGAGAGGATGATCTGAATTGGGAAAAACTTATTTTGTCCAATGAGGAACATTTCGCAAAAATACTGACTCAATTAGGTTTTACACCAAGATTTGATGAGGGTTTTTCCGGACCGATAGAATCATCTGTAAATGCAATATTAAGCTTGAAAAAAGAGAACCAGGAATTAGTTGAGGAAATTACCAAATTAGACAGGCAGATAGAAAAGCTGAACGATGAAAAAGAAGAAATGAACATAAAGCTATCAAACCTAAAAGAGAAAGAAGCGGGGTTGCGGACTAAATTAAGTTTAGAAGAAAAAAGAAAAGAGAAGTTCAGAAAAATTGAATCGCTCTTTAATAAAAATGAAGCAAAAGTGTTTCGCGAAGGGGAGCTGTTAAAAATCCGTCTTTTAGGCTTGAATTTCGCCAGTGGAAAGGATGTTATTGACCCATCATATTTTAGCTTGTTGACAAAGCTGCAGCGAGCAATCCGCATATTTCCTGATTATCACATAACAATGGAAGGGCACACTGACAATAAAGGCGATGACCGGATGAATCAATCATTATCTTTGCGCCGTGCCAGGGCTGTCAGTTCTTATCTCATGGCAAATATGGGGCTTACTGATAGTCAAATTTCAGCTATTGGATATGGCGAAAGTCGTCCCATTGCTTCCAACGAATCAGAACAAGGGAGAACACAAAACAGGCGGATTGATGTAGTTTTGTCACCGCCGAATTAATAACTAATTTCAGGGATTCGAGTCCTTCATGATTTATGAACATTAATGATAAAGCATACTCATAATCGGGGTGGGGGACAAGGAGACAAGGGGACATGGAGAAAAAAATATTTCATTTTCTCCCTTCTCCCACTCGCCTTGCCTCCTGCTCTCCTTGTCCCATGCTAAATGTATGATTATGAAATAAATTATATTTAATTGACCTCCCTTAAGCTAATCTATATTAAGTTTAAGAAATTGATCATTAGAATCTCCTTTTGAATGAGGAGAAAAAATTTATTAAAAGCTATGAAAAGTTTATTTCAAGCAGGAAGACCTGTAGTAGGTGAAAAACTTATTGGTCGTGAACAGGCTATAAAACAGATTATCAGCTTTTTAGTCGGTGGGCAAAGTGTGGTTTTGATGGCGCCGCGGCGATTTGGCAAAACCTCAATTTTGCTTGAAGTGCTGAACCGAGTAAAAAGTCAGGGATTATTTACTGCGTATATTGATATTTTTGCCACGCCTACAAAAAGGATCCTTGCAGAACAAATAACAGAATCAGTTTTAGCAAACAGGAAATTAGACAAGGTATTTGCTAATTTTCGGAAAAGTATCAGTTCTATTCTGAAACAAGTAGAGTTTAAGCAGGCAATAGAGGACTTTGAATTTATCTTAGATTTTGCTGAAACAAAACAGGATGAATCAGTGCTTTTGTCTGAAAGTATTGATTTTATCGAACGATTTTCAATAAAATATAATCAGCAAATTGTCTGTGGCTTTGATGAATTTGGCGATATTGAAAAATTAGATGGTTTGGAAATCGTGAAGTTATTTCGTTCCAAATTACAATTGCAACAAAATACATCCTTTTTATTCTCCGGTAGTCACGAATCAGTAATGAACCAAATATTCATTACCTCAAAATCTCCATTTTATCGATTTGCCCGGATTATAAATGTGAAAGAAATTTCTCCTGATATTTTTAAGAATTATATCAAAAATGAATTTTCCCGGATAGATGTAAAAATCAATCCTGAAAGTTTGAACAGTATTATAGAATTTACAGGGGGGCAGCCTTATTATACACAATTAGTATGCCGACAATTGGAATATTTGGTAACCACAAACTTCGCAAAAAGTAGTTCTGGCATATCAAAACAAATAAGCATAAATGATGTTAATACAGCAATTGAAGAGGCATTTTGGGCTGAAATAAATTATATCGAGAAACTGTGGGAAGAGCTTTCTGTTAGCCGTGAGCAAACCCAGGTGTTAATCTCTATTGTTCGCGGCGTTGATTCTGTTTATCGCTCCCTAAATTTAAATCAAGTTAATGTATCGCGGGCGTTGCGTAACTTGAAATTAAAAGGGGTTATTAAAAGAGAAGGGAAAAATTATCGCCTAATCGATCCAATGTTAAAATATTTTATATGCAGAGATATTTTGAAATTGGATAAAGCTGAGTGCATAAAATCCGGATGACCTGAATTACTAATGAATGAGACACGGTGCGTCTGAGACATGATGTGTCTTATGATCAATTATTTGGAATTTTCGTTTAAATACCCAGCCCGGACAAGCCAGAATTAACAATGAAATGAAAGGAGTGTTGGATTATTGGAGCAATGGATCGTGCCCAGGCAGATTCGACTTGTCGCATTGTTGGAACCAGTCTCCATCAATCCATTACTCCAACGCTCCTTCCGGATTGTGTTGAATTTTTAGAATATTTTTTTGCCCATCGTGTAAGAAATGAACTTCTGATAAACTAAAAAATATCTTTCTGATGAATAAACTGTTGTTACACACCTGTTGTGCTCCTTGTATTACTGTTCCGCTTGAAAGGCTGCAATCTGAATTTGAAATAACCGGTTTTTTTTACAATCCCAACATTCATCCTGAACAAGAATATAAAAAACGGTTGCATGAAATTAAAAGATGGACTCAACAAACAGGCATTCCACTCATTGTCCAAAATTACGAAACAAGCCGTTGGTTTGAACTTGTTAAAGGATTAGAAGATGAACCCGAAGGTGGAAAAAGGTGTGACGTTTGTTTTAGAATGAGATTAGAACAAACTGCCGCTTTAGCAAAACAAAAAGGATTTGATTGTTTTACAACAACACTTTCGATTAGTCCACATAAAAATGCAACAGCAATAAACTTAGTCGGAAACGAGGTCGGGAAAAAGTTTGGTGTCCAGTTTTTTGAAGCGAACTTCAAAAAGAAAGATGGTTTTAAACAAAGTGTTGAATTGAGTAAAAACTATGGCTTTTACCGTCAGGATTATTGCGGTTGTATTTATAGTCGAAGATAATAATTTCGTAATTAGCAACAACGCGATTCCATCAATCTATACTTTATACGGTCATGCATTAAACTTTTAAGAAAGGCTGAGGCGAAGGCTAAGGCGGAGCAAGGTAGAAGATTGCAGGATTAAGAATTTTTCTTCCTTCGCCTTTGCCTTAGCCTGCGCTTTAGCGCGTTAAAACATTCACCGAGGGCAATTATGAAAGAAGCATTATTTTACCAACAGTTAGAAAACAATAAAGTCATTTGTGAACTTTGCCCGCACCTTTGTAAATTGAATGAAAATCAAATAGGAAATTGTAATGTTCGGAAAAATTTATCGGGTAAACTTTTTTCTTTGATTTACGGTAAATCCATTGCAATGCACGTTGATCCGATTGAAAAAAAACCTCTATTTCATGTTGCGCCGGGCTCGCGTTCGTTTTCCATGGCAACGGCAGGCTGCAATTTTTTTTGTAAATTCTGTCAGAATTCAGATATTTCACAAGTGAGTCGTTCAATCAATTTGGACTTGATCGGGCAGAAATTATCGCCTACAGAACTTGTTGCTATGGCGGTCAGAAATAATTGCCTGTCCATTGCTTATACCTATACCGAACCAACGATCTATTTTGAGTATGCTTATGATACTGCAAAAATTGCCCACCAACAGGGATTGCTTAATGTTTTTGTTACTAACGGTTTTATTAATCCTGAACCCCTGCAATATATTCATGAATATTTGGATGCTGCGAATGTTGATCTGAAAAGTTTCAGCGATAATTTTTATAAAAAGCTGGTTGGTGCAAAACTTAGCCCTGTTCTTGAAACGTTGAAGTTAATGAAAAAACTGAATATTTGGGTTGAAGTAACGACGTTAATCATCCCGGGAGAAAATGATTCCGATGAAGAATTGAAACAGATCGCTGGTTTCATCAAGGATGAACTGGGCCAAGAAACGCCCTGGCATATTAGCCGATTTTATCCGCAATATAAACTTGGAAATCATCCCCCAACGCCTGTGTCAACTCTGCAAAAAGCCTACGATATTGGAAAAGAGCAGGGACTGCGTTATGTTTACATGGGCAATGTACCGGGTAACCAAACTGAAAGCAGTTTCTGCTACAATTGTGGCGAAATGATTGTGGACAGGTATGGATATCAAATACAAAAAAATAATATCAAATCAGGGAAGTGCAGATTTTGCGGTGTGGAGATTGATGGCGTGGGTATGTGATTCTTGTTAAAGCAGCAGCGGCAGTAGCAGTTGCAGTCGCATTATCACAAATATTGCTCTGAAACGACTGCTACTGCCACTGCAACTGCAACTGCTACTTATAAAATTTAGCCCTTAACAAGTAGATTTCCAATAAATTCTTTATGCCTTTCCCCCGGCTCCCGGCTTCCCTTCCTGCCTGTTATCATAAAACCTGGTTGTCGGATAGGCGAAATCAATATCATCATTTTTTGCAAACTGGCGTAAAATATCCTCCCAAATTGACTGTTCCGTACTGCGTCTTTTCCTGGGATCACCCAGCGCACTAAAGTGCAGGCGAAGGCTGAGGCAAAGGCGAAGGAAAAAATCTTAAACCTTTAATCTTCTACCTTGCTCCGCCTTAGCCTTCGCCTCAGCCTTTTCGTTGTAATAGTAATTGATCTTTATTAAAAAACTTTTGCATAAAAAACAAAGATTCAACTGGTAATACTATAAATAGCGAATGGTGAGCATCACACCTGAATCTTTTACTGAAGTCCAGACAATGGGCGTTAATTTTGTATAATGGATCATGTATTGTTTAGCCGCGGTTTTAACTTTTTTTTCAGCTTTTTCAGTAAGATATTCGCCGTGTTTATTTGCGATTTCCAACAGTAGTTCTTTTGCTTTCTCCCAGTGGCTCTCAAAAGTTAACAAAACAGGAACTTCATTCCAAATATAGGTGAATCCCCTGGAATAGTTGGCTATGGAGTGTTTAAATACCAGACCATTTGGCAGATGGATGACTCTGCCGGTTGATTGTTCCGCATCGACCCATTTGCCGATTTCCATGAGCGTGAACATGAAGAGCCGCTTATCTATCACGTCTCCTGCATGCCCGGCAATCTCGATTCTATCACCGACATTAAACGGTCTTCTCCAGATGATAAAAAACCAGCCAGCCACATTGCCAATTAAATCCTGCAGCGCAATTGCCACACCAGCAGCAAAAATTCCCAAAAAGGTAGCAACGGATTTTACCCCCTGGAACCAGATATTGCCAACGATTAGAATACCAATTACCGAAAGCGTATAGGTTATACTTTTTCGCCAGGTGTATCTTTTTTTTGAATCATGAATTCGATGGTAGACGATTGCCAGGATTAAAAATCGAAACATAATTACAAAAAAGATGAAAGCCAATGTTAAAATTATATTGTATTGTACAAGAGGATTCAATCCCAAAGTATCATGTATCCATTGACTGTATTCATTGATTATTTTTCCCATTTTTTTACTCGATTAAGTTGGTTGACTATTTTATGGTTTTAGTATCTAAAAAGATTCTTTTTTATTTATTTCTGGCTTGTCCAGGTTGGATTTATAAAAAACAATTTTAATATTTTCTGTGGGCTGTTCATTTCTGTGTCCTATCGTTTATTTTGAGCCCACTGAAATTGAACACGTCACAGAAAAAATAATCCAAAACAACAATTTTGTAAACTAACGAAGCAGCAGTATTTTATGACTCAGGGCTTCCTCGGCGGTTTTCAAATGAACAAAATATATGCCGCTGCTGACAACTCTCCCGTAATGGTTTCGCCCATTCCAGGAAATTTGATAAGAACCCGGTTGGCAAAAATCTTTTCCTAAATCAATTATTTCTTTACCCAAAATATTGAAGATAGAAATTTTTATGTCTTGTCCCTTATCGATTGAATAACGAATCTTTACTGTACTATTAAAAGGATTTGGATAAGCTGATAGTGAAAAATCTTTTGGCGTATTCTGTTGGGCAAAACAAACCGGCGCCAGGTAATTGTTAAAAGCGTCAAATATTCTCAACCTGCCATAACCCCATTCATGATTCGGTAAATTTCCGATGATATTCTGTTGATCTGCACTTGTATTTAAAGACGACCGAATTTCACCGGAAGTAATACCATGATTACTTTGCATGAGAAGCGCAATTGCACCTGCTACATGAGGACCCGCTGATGATGTGCCGCCAAAAGATTGGTAGCCGCCATATTTATTGTGTCTTGCGGTGGTGCGCACTGAGCTCCCTGGCGCACCAATATCAACCAATCTTTTGCCATCTACTCGCGCGCCGCGCCCGCTAAAATCGTTCAAGCTTTGCTGACTGGTATTTGGATTGTAAGCAGCTACTGTAATTGCACTATCTGCGGTTGCAGGCCAGGTAACCGTTCCATCGTCGTTGGCATTATTCCAGCGAGTATTTCCATTCCAGGAGGATTTATCATCCCAGAGATAGGCATGATAATTAATATTAGTTTGTCTTTCGTTTTTCAAAATAAAAGAAAATGTACTTTGGATAGTCTTGTTCTTTCCCCAGATCAGAAAATCGAAACGATTCGTTCCCCGAATAGAACGGGATAAATAACTATAAATTTCATAATTTCCCAATGTTTGAAAATTACCTTCACCAGTCAAAGTTATTTTATTCCCGGAAGGATCTCTCAATTCAAAAAATAGCCCGCTGCTATCTCCCAGCCATAAAAAATCACCCCAAACTTTTCTCTGATTCCGATTGCTTACAACAGTGAATGATTCAAATTTTGATCCACTGCCTAGTATGTTACCGGATGTGTGCATGCCACCACCGGCAAGGTTTCCAGCAGGCACTACCTGAATAATTCCCTGTGCGGCAAAATCATTGATCATTGTTTCCAGCGGAGATGAGCCATCCATGTATTGCCAGATCCATTCGCCGTCTTCGTAAAGCATAATATTAGCGCCTTCATTTGCTGCCCAAGGCGCGAAGATTTCCATGGTAAAAATAAATGGCGGGTCATTGACATAAATATTGGTACCCATCAGTATTTCAGCGTCAGGCGCGATCCCGGCATATTGATGAACTCCAGCCACTCCACCGGCTAAAATTCCGCAAACCGGGGTGCCGTGCCCATAATAATCACCCTCATTATAGATCAAGTCTATGCCGCGAGATCTAATTATGCCATCTGTTTGGAAAACCTTTCTCACTTTACAGGTATTAAGAGCGACAAGTTTTTCTCCTGCATCCAGTACATCATTCTTATTTTTATCCAAAACAATATATAGCGGCTCTCCATAAGTTGCATCGCTTTCCTGGAATAATTCGCTTCCATAGTCACGTACCTGGTTATTATTAATGTCATTATACAACCAATCCAGAGATGGGTAGTACTCCGGGGGAACATCTTGATCCGTAGCTGAAAACGCTGCAACAAAGTTTAACAATTCATCGTTATCGATATTCCCGCTTATGTTTTTATCAATTCCATCAATACCGGCATTAAAATCACCATTTCCATTCGCGTCGATCCAGTCAAGTGTGTCGCCATCAGGGGAAAAAAAAGCAGGGTGCATTAAATCAATTCCCGTATCGAAATCTGCAATCACAATTCCTTTTCCTGTAATATCCCGCCCCTGATTATCAATTTCTTTCCACAACTGTTCCGCCTGAATTTGCGGGCGGCTCACATTCAGTGGTGGAATATGTTGTGGTCGCCATAAAGCTTCGGCTTGTAACAGGTTTGGAATTAAAAATAAATCATCCTCCACAATGATTGATAAATCCATTTTAACAACCACAACATGAGCAGAATATAAAGGACGTCCTTCAACTTTGAATAATGTTATACCATCTGGCAGTATCTGTTCAATTTCGGATATGTTCACCGGTTTTTTGAATTGAAGGGTTGCAGGCATAATATTTTTTGAAGGTAATTTTAACAAACTTAAATTTTCGCTAGTATATTTTGAAGATAAAAACTTTAACTTTGGACCAATTATTTGTGCTGACAGTGTGGAATATAAGACAAATAAAAGGGTAAAACAAATAATTTTTTTCATCACCGTGTTCCTTATTTTTCAAAAAGTTATATAACAATAACAAAATATTATGGAAATGTCAAGCCCTTTTTTAATTGATTTTTCCCTTGATATTTTGGATATTTTTTTGGATATTGCCTGAACCCAAAGATAAGAATTTTTGTAACCGTTCACTGGGGAGAAAAAGAATGGGTAGGATCAAGCAGTCTTATTTTCACTGAAACCTGGTGAATGTTTATGAATTTTTAAATTCAAGGACTAACTAATGAAATGTTACTCAATCGAGGGAAACCGCCAATGGTTGGACGGCGGCGCCATGTTTGGAAATGCGCCAAAAACACTCTGGCAAAAATGGGTAGAATGTGATGAACATAATCGCATCCCACTTGCCTGCCGTAGTTTGTTGGTTAAAACAGGAAATAAAACAATATTACTCGAAACCGGTATCGGCTACTTCATGGCGCCAAAATTGGCTGACAGGTTTGGAATTGAAGGCAAGGATCATCTTCTGCTGGAAAATTTAATGCAAAAAGGGATACATGAAGAAGATGTGGATTATGTTGTTTTATCTCACCTTCATTTTGACCATGCCGGCGGGCTTGTGCCAGTTTGGCCTGGCATTGAGAAGCCGGACTGGCAACCACATTTTCCCAACGCTAAATATGTGATAAGCAAAACTCAATTTGAAAGAGCTAATTCACCGCACCCACGAGATCGGGCTTCTTATATTGTGGGTTTAAACACAAAACTCCAAGAGAGCAAAAGGCTGATTCTAGTGGAAAATAATCAATCAGAAATCGCTGATTTAAAGGATCTGGTTTCATTTACATTTACAGATGGTCATACACCAGGATTAATGCATTCTATAATTCACGGAGTAAAAGAGACTATATTTTTTGCTGCTGATTTAATACCGGGAACACCATGGATTCATCTACCCATTGTAATGGGTTATGACCGTTTTCCCGAACAAACTATAAATGAAAAAAGGATAGTTTTAGAACAGGCAGCAGCAAAAAATTGGTTGATGTTTTATACGCATGATTCAAAAATAGCTGCATCGCGGATAAAAAAAAATGAGAAGGGAAGATTCGAAGCAACTGAGATGTTACATAAGTTGAATGGATTTGAAATTTAAACATTTTTAATTCTATTGTTTGTGAACTCCATCTTGCCGAATTGAATAAGTCATCTTTATAAAATTTCACTTGACATTTTGAATAAATAATGCCATATTTCCTTTGTATGCAAAGATTCCTATAATCACAAATACATTGAACAAATTCAGGAAAAATCAAAATGGGAATGACTCATGTAACAGTCACTATTCGCAATCCTGCCAACCTGGAAAATGAGTGGGAAGGATTGTTCCTCGTCGATACAGGCGCTATTGATTGTTTGGTGCCGGGGAAATATTTAAGAGAGATTGGTTTATCTCCAAAGATGAGCAGAACTTATGAACTTGCTGATGGTTCGGAAGTGAAAATGGATGCTACGGTTGCCGAAGTAGAGTTTATGGGCGATATTGTGGGTGCTACTGTTATTTTCGGCCCAGACGATGTTGAACCTATTTTGGGCGTCACACCTTTAGAATCGGTCGGGATAGAAGTTGATCCACGCACTCAGAGATTAAAACGTTTGCCTGCTGTTAGGTTGAAATCTTTTGGAGGTCATTATGACACAGCAATTTAAAATTATAGTTGAGAAACATCCTGATTTGTACTTTGAATTTAAATCATCTGATCGCCTACAGTCATTGAAAATGAATCTCCTGTTTTAGAAGCAATAAAGATGTCTAAAAATACAATAAACATCATCGACACCCACAACCACCTCTGTGATCCTGTTTTCGATGCTGACCGTAGCGAAGTTATCAAGCGAGCCAAAGAAACAGGAGTCTCCACGATCATTACTGTCAGCGAAACAATCGAAGATGCAAAACGGAACCTCGAGCTTGCAGAAAAGCATCCCGAATTAAAACCTGCCGCGGGTCTTTATCCGGCTTTTCTCGATTTAAATCAAGCAGAAGAAATGATAACATTCATCCGGAAAGAAAAAGATCGATTGATCGGAATTGGGGAGGTTGGACTTGATTATTGGATAGCAAAGGAAGAATCCGAACGGGAGATTCAAAAGGAGATTTTTAGCCGTTTCATTGATCTATCTTTAGAATTAAATCTTCCGCTCAATATTCATTCCCGTTCGGCTGGCAGGCACGTTATTTCTCTGCTGCTTGAAAAAGGGGCAAAAAAAGTTCACCTTCATGCCTTTGATGGAAAGGCTGCAACAGCGCTCCCTGCGGTGGAGGCGGGCTACTATTTTTCAGTGCCACCATCAATTGTTCGATCACGCCAGAAACAAAAATTAGTTAAACAACTTCCACTATCATGCTTGATGGTCGAAACAGATAGCCCAGTTTTGGGACCAGAGCCGGGACAAAGGAATGAGCCGGCAAATATAATTTTTTCAATTGAAGCGATTGCAGAGATTAAAACTGTGAGTGAAGAAAAAGTTAATGAAAATATTCTTGAGAATACGGTTCGATTGTACGGGATTTAATAAAATCATTCTGTGGTTTGATAAAAGAAATTTTACACTACCAAACTATGAAAACAAAACATGGTTAGATTTACGATAATAATTCATACAATACCATTTT
>JACKQG010002663.1_pt1 | contig 22921 bp, 22 predicted proteins | sample 8237621 | NCBI WGS metagenome assembly JACKQG01 (sample SAMN15677084, study PRJNA649215) | marine metagenome | biome: marine; feature: Black Sea; material: saline water; isolation source: suspended particulate matter (SPM) from the Black Sea western gyre | collected 2013-06-09/2013-06-10 | depth... | reverse complement strand
CATTCGCATTATAGAAGCTGTGGGTGAACGATTGGGGATACCTTCTGAGAAGGTCTATGTGAATGTCCACAAGTACGGCAATACTTCTGCAACTACAGTTATCGTTGCTCTTGACGAAGCCATCCGCGAAGGAAGAGTTGGGCCGGGAGATATTGTTCTGTTCTCAACTTTTGGCGGTGGGTTGACCTGGGGCGGAACGGTCATCAAACTGTAGGAAAGATAATAAAGGGAGAAGAGGAGCGATGTTGACAATAGACTTATCAACAGAGATTGAACAACACTTTGAAGAGGTCGTTCAAAAGAACTATAATGGCAATGTCCAAGAGGCAATAGCGTCATTGTTAAGGTTACATGACAAATACGGCTGGAAGGAACAACTTCGTGAAGATGTTGAAGCAATACGAGCAGAAGTTCGGCGGAAAGGGGGTATTACCTCCCAAGCAATTGATGACGCTATCAACACCTATCGAAAAACGATAGGAGCATCTCATGCCTAAGATTTTGCGTGTGGTCATTGATACCAACCACATTATATCAGCCATTCTGAGTGCCCGAGGAGCGTCTGCCAAACTGATTGATTGGATGACTCGTGACGAAGACTACTTTCATTTACTGCTTTCTGAGCCTATTTGGCAAGAATACACAACGGTCGCTGAATGGTTAATTCCCCTTTCTCGACACTGTGAAAAGGAACGAATTATACGCATACTCAGTCGGCAAGCGGTATGGATTGAACCAAATATTCGGTTAGAGGTTTGTGCTGACAAATCTGATAATCGGTTTTTGGAATGTGCGGTTGCTGGAAACGCTGATTATCTTGTTACCAAAAATATTCGGCATTTTCCTCACAAAACTTATGGGAAAATCAAGATTGTTCGCATCAAGAAATTTTTGAACGTGTTGGAAAAACTTGCATAACACCGATAGAAGAAACATTATTCGCTCTTAACGTAATCTGACATAGTTAAAAAATGAAAAAAGCATTCATATTTCCAGGCCAGGGTTCTCAGCGCGTTGGAATGGGTAAATCTTTAGCAGAAAATTATACTTCCGCTCTCAGGATTTTCCAGGAAGCGGATGAAATTTTGGGGATTAACCTTAGTCAATTGTGTTTTGAGGGACCTGAAGAAAAACTGCGCCAAACAGAATATACGCAAATAGCGGTTTTAACATGTAGTATAGCAGCGCTGTGCGTGCTTCAAGAAAAAGGATTATCGTGCGATGTTGTGGCAGGACACAGCTTAGGAGAATATTCAGCATTGATTGCATGCCGTTCGTTGTCATTTGAAAACGCGCTTAAACTAGTGCAACACCGCGCAAAATTTATGGAAGAAACTGTGCAGAAGCAGACGTCCGGGATGATTGCTGTATTAGGCTTGGAAGCATCTAAAATAACTGCAATTTGTGAGGAAGTGAGCAATAGCAACGGAGTCGTTCAAATTGCCAACTATAATTGTCCTGGACAACTAGTTATCGCCGGAGATACCAAAGCTCTTGGGAAAGCGAAAGAACTCGCTGAATCCTCAAATGCCAGATGTATTCCGCTTTCTGTAAATGGCGCATTTCATTCGAGTCTTATGAAATCGGCAGCATTAAATCTACAAAAGGTTATCAAAGACTTTTCCATTTCTAAACCTGAAATAGAATTTATCGCAAATGTAAATGGAGATTACATTAATGACCCAGAGCAAATCAGAAATATATTAATTTCTCAAATCACAAGCCCGGTGCAGTGGGAAGCATCAATTAGACGGATGATAAGTGATGAAACAACAACATTTATTGAGGTTGGGCCTGGAAAAGTATTGTCAGGATTAGTTCGCAGAATTGATAGGAATGTAGAAATATTCAATGTTGATACATCAACTGATGTCGAAAAAGTTTTAGATTTGTTTTGATTTCTATTTGGATTTGTCTTGATTTCTATTTGGAAGTGAAATCAAGACTAAGATTCGTGAAATCAAAACGATAGAGGTCTTTGGATGAAACTAAAAGATAAGATAGCAATAGTAACCGGCGCATCACGCGGCATAGGAAAAGCCATTGCTAAGAAATTCTTGGCAGAGGGCGCTAACGTCGTGATTTGCTCTCGGAATATTGAAACAATTTCCAAAGTTGCAGAGGAATTGGATAAAGTTTCCGATGGAAAAAAAGCAGTGCGAGCAACTGTTACGGATATTTCTAAAAAAGAGGATGTCCTTGCGCTTGTCGACTTCACATTGAGAGAGTTTGAGGGACTTGACATTTTAGTCAACAACGCCGGCATTACTCGTGACACGCTTTTAGTGCGAATGAAAGATTCCAATTGGGATGATGTAATTCAAACTAATCTGACCGGAACAGCTTATTGTATGCGCGCTGTAGCGAAGCAAATGATGAAACAGAAAAGCGGTAAAATCATCAATATTTCGTCTATCATCGGTCTCATCGGAAATTCAGGTCAGGCTAACTATGCCGCAGCGAAAGCGGGAATCATTGGTTTGACTAAATCTGTAGCAAAAGAATTAGGAAGGCGAAACATAACGGTCAACGCTGTAGCACCTGGATTTATAACCACAGAGATAACCGCAAACTTATCCCAACAAGATAAAGAAAAAATGATAGACTCTGTTCCGCTCCAAAGATTTGGAACACCCGAAGATGTTGCTGAAGTGGTGGCCTTTTTGGCTTCGGACTCCGCCAGTTACATCACAGGGCAGGTAATCCAAATTGATGGCGGGATGGTAATGTGAAGAGAAGTCTAAAGAGAGTTCTCAGAAAGTAGCCTAAGATTCTATCGTAGCCGAATTCGCAAATTAGAAATTTGGGCTACAATCGTAACCTTTGAAAGGGGGTGTAATATTTAGTGGCAGTCAGTGAAGAAAAAGTTATTGAAATTATTGCTGATAGATTGGGAGTTGACATAGAAAAAATCACGTATGATGCTTCTTTTATAGATGATTTAGGTGCAGATTCGTTGGATACCGTTGAATTGATTATGGCTTTTGAAGAGGAATTTGATATCGACGAGATTCCAGATGAAGAAGCTGAGAAAATCCGAACGGTACAAGAAGCTATCGACTATCTAAAGCAAAATGCATAGTTAAGCTTTGACAGCGGATAGAAAAGATGATACCACTGACCCTTCGCTTCGCTCGAGGGCAGGCCTAATTGACGCACGCGGACTGTAATAAATCCTGTTCGCGTGCGTCAATAAAGTCTGAGGACGGGTTTAACAACCACCTAATCCCTGTAGCAGAAGTTGCCAAACTTCTGGGTAAGGGGGACGTAAACCACGTAGTATCTACCGCTGTCGTTGATGGAGGTAAAGATAATCTTGGAGCGAGTAGTAATTACAGGAATAGGGGTTCTTACTCCAATCGGCAACAATAAAGAAGAATTCTGGAAATCACTTTCTTTGGGCAAAAGTGGTGTAGTTAGAATTACACATTTTGACCCAAAACTATTGCGGAGCCAGATAGCAGGAGAAGTGAAGGGTTTTCAACCCGAAAATTTTCTAGAGGCTAAAGATGCGAAGAAACTACCAAACTTTCTTAAATATGCTTTAGCATCTGCAATGATGGCTCAAGCTGACGCGCAACTAGATTTATCAAAAATAGATTTATGTCGCGCGGGAGTTATCATCGGTTCGGGTATTGGTGGAATCGCAGTTATTGAGAAAAATCATGAAGTTATGCTCACTAAAGGCCCACGCCGAATTAGTCCATATGTCGTACCGCATGAGATAATCAACATGGCATCGGGCCAGGTCTCAATCTATCTAGGATTAAAAGGACCTAGTTCCGCAATTGCCACAGCGTGTGCAACTAGCAATCACACGATCGGAGACTCTTACCGCATCATACAACGTGGAGAAGCGGATATCATGTTCGCCGGTGGGACTGAAGCTCCGATTACGCTTTTTACTGTCGGTTCTTTTTGCGCTATGCGAGGAGCGTTGTCAACTCGAAATTCGGAGCCGCAAAAAGCAAGCCGACCTTTCGATAAAGACAGGGATGGATTTGTAATGGCTGAAGGTGCAAGCATTGTCGTTTTGGAATCTCTTTCATACGCTTTGAAAAGAAATGCTCCAATTCATGCGGAAATCATTGGATATGGCATGAGTTCCGATGCCTACGATATGGTTCACCCTTCAGCAGATGGAGACGGCGCAGCGAGGGCAATGCTGGCGGCACTTAAAAGCGCGGCTACCTCTCCAAATGAAGTAGACTACATTAACGCACACGGAACTAGTACCCCCGCCGGCGACTTGGCCGAAACCCTGGCTATCAAGAAAATTTTCGGTGATAATGCCTATTCAATACCGGTGAGTTCAACAAAATCAATGACCGGGCATCCCCTCGGCGCCGCAGGTGCTATTGAATTAGCAGCATCCATCCTATCCATGCAAAATAGTTATATCCCGCCTACTATCAACTTAGATAACCCTGACCCAGAATGCGACCTGGATTATGTACCCAATGAAGGACGACACGCTGAAATTAACATTGCTATCTCAAATGCATTCGGATTCGGGGGACATAATACTACCCTTGTGATTAAAAAATATATGGCGTGAAACGTGAAACGTAATATGTAAAATAATGATGTTCGCTCTTTACTACTATGATTGTTGGCGCTCACAAATCTTTGGGTGATGAATGATAAGTGAAATATTAAAGATTTACTCATCACTCGTCACTCATCTGTTAAGAATGTGCAACCAAAGTGAACGATTCTCACAACTATATGATTTAGAAAAACGTCTCGGATATCGCTTCCAAGACACATCCCTTTTGGAATTGGCATTAACTCATAAATCTGCCGCTTATGAAGTAGATACTGAGCTCGAATACAATGAACGCCTGGAATTCTTAGGCGATGCCGTCTTAGAAATTGTTATCCGCACTTTTTTGTATAAAAATTTTCCTGAGTATACAGAGGGCCAACTCTCGAAGCTGAAGTCCGTCGTCGTTAGCCAACCGATACTTGCTCTTTGTGCGAAAGAATTGGATTTGGGTAAATACATCGTTTTCGGGCCAAGCCAGAATACGTCTGACGGACGCGAAAATGAAGCCAACTTAGCCGATACGCTGGAAGCCATTATTGCAAGCATCTACCTTGATGGTGGGCTTAAATTCGCACGGTGTTTTGTACTCAAAATTCTTGAAGATAAAATTCGCCAACTCGCACAGGACGAAATCAAGTATGATTATAAAACCGCGCTTCAAGAATACTGGCAGTCAACTACACATCAGCTACCTGTTTACTCTGTAGTCGCCGAAACCGGTCCGGAACACGAAAAAATCTTTGAAGTCGAGGTGATTTTGGGTGATACACCCTACGGACGAGGAGTTGGCAGAAATAAAAAAACAGCAGAACAACAGGCGGCTAAAACCGCATTAGAAAAATTTACATCCATCAAACGTTTGGTGTGAATTATTTAACGGAACTTTATCGTGTTATTTGATAATTAGTTCTGTGTGATGATGTAATGTATAAGATTATGTATTCGCGAAAGTTTTTTGTGCAATATTAAACTCTACGGCCGCAAGGTCATAAGGCTTCATATGACAAGCAATAGAACATCTCTGGGCTATTTCTTGACTTTTGTTTTGTGGAAAGAAGCCCTTAAGCTGCTAAATTTCCAGATTTCTAGTCAAGAAAAAAATAAACATTTCAAGACTTTGAGTATGATTTACTACAAGAAGCTGGGTATTGCTGTCAGTGATTTGGAGCCCGAGGAATATTTCGAAAGCAAAGTGGCGAACAATTTATTCTATGGTTTGGAAAAGGAGTTTGCCATTCTTCCATACGTTGTACCAAAATCCGGTCTTGGCTTACGAAATTACAAATTTCTCACTTATCCAATGCGCGCTTTGTACTATGCTATTGGACTATACTTCTTGAAGCTGTCTGAAGAGTTCTTAAATAATTTCTTCAATAAACGGAAGTATATATGCTCTTACTATGGGGGAAGAATTTACTTTGACAAGGATGAATTGAAGGTCACGAAAAATAACATCTATTTCAAATCGTATTACAAAAGCTTCCGTAACCGTATCAGAAAGGAAGTTAGCAAAGATGTTAACAGGAAAATAATCATACGGCTTGATATTCAGGATTATTACGATGAAATCTCAATACCTACATTGTTGGAACACCTTGACATTTATATTAAGTCGAGTCAAAAGGCCAATATGCGTTTTGATGCGACCACAAAAGATCAGATTGCATTTTTCTTCCGCTTTCTTGCAAATGGCGGCGATGGTATTCCACAATCGGACAATGATTTGCTCTCTAGCTTCATTGGCTATCTGTATTTGGTTTTCGGTGATTTGTTCATAGAACAGGAGTTGTATAAATGCAGTGATGTTGTAGATAAGTACCTTCTTATCAGGTATATTGATGACATTTTTATTTCAATTACATTCAAAGAAGATATGAGCGAACGTGCTCAGAAGAAGTACGCTGAGGCATTAGGCTCACAGATAGCAGATCTACTCTATTATAGACTAGGGTTGAGACTGAATCCCAAAACGAGATTCTTCTGTTTAAGCGACGAGAAACAGCAAAAGGAGCTACGGGATAGTTTAAAAAAGGTATCACCTAAATATCATTTATCCGATGATGAGGATGATGAGGCACCCGCCAATAAGATTAGCAACATCTTCGATGAGCTAAAAAAGCTTAAGAAAGCCTCAATCGAACCGGAAACATTCGAGCACGAGTTGCGAGACGAGATTCTTAAAGAGGTATTCGATGACAGAGTGAATCAGATGCTTGATTGGGATGTGAACAAAAAACGTATACGCCGGATATTTACAGACTTTGATTTTGACCACGTTAAGGGATATCCATTGCCGATGTTAATAGTATTGTTGAAAGAACCGAGCACTGCCAAAAGATTTAGACAGTTTTTGCTCCAGAAGTCGCATCTGATTACCCGAGACGTTGACTTGATTTCGCAATACTTGTGCCAGTTAGACTTTCAAGATTGGGAAATGTTAGCCAAGTTAAAACAATACGAGCCAATGAGCTGCATCATGAATATATTTGAGAGTGCAAGCCTTTACACTGATTTGCCGGGTTACTATGAGCTCCCTGGCACAAAGACTTTGAGACTTTCACAAAGGCCATATGTCATTGAACAAGTAAGGTACCGAATTTTAAACGAGCGGACTGAATCTTATTCTGTAGCACTGAATCATTTGTTGAATGAGATTCATGCCATATGCTATGAACTAGACAACTCGTCTAATTCTAAGGATTACAATGGATACAAGGCTGACCAAGTTGTCAATTTCCTTGATACCTGCAGAGTATCACCTGAGATTTGCATAGGTATTCGCAATTTGTTCGACCGCAGAAACACGAATCAAGTTTCTCATCCTGGATCTGAAGAATATATCACGTGGAGTGTTACTGCTGAAGATTATAGAGGCTACCGCGCCCAAGTTGGAGAATGTCTAGCATCACTCCTGTGAAAGGAGATTTTAATCTATGATTGATTCCAAAACTGCCTTTCAGATTAAACAAGCATCCGTAGAAGAACGTATCCAAATCATCGAACTTATTCTTCAATCTTTAAGAAAAGACATGAGATTAGAGCCCGGAGTGGGAAAATCCCAATTTAAACCTTTCAAGATTCGCAAATTCAGCTTAGGCGAGGAAGTTCATGTGAATCGCGACAAGTTATACTCCGAAAGGGGTTTATGAATAATATTTTTGCGATTGAGACAAATCTTTTGGTCTATGCTCATAATAAGGATTCTGAATTCAATGAAGAAGCAAGCAATTATCGTTAGGAGAACAAAAAATGGAACTTCCCCAAAGTGTCATAGGTAAATACAAAATAAGCAGGCTCATCTGCGGCGGCAATCCATTCAGTCATACCGCTCACAGCGGTAATCTGACATATGTAAGCCGCCTGTTTGCGGCGTATCTGACACACGATAAAATTGTCGAAACGCTTTCCTTATGCGAAGATAACGGAATTAATACTCTCATTGCTAGAGCGGATGACAATGTGGTCGAGTTCCTCGGCAAGTACGAAAAAAAGCGTAAGAAACGCATCCAGTGGATAGCGCAAACCGCACCAGAGCGAACTCCTGTCGAGGAAAATATCCAATTTGTCGCTGACAACGGGGCAATTGGGTGCTTCATTCAAGGTGGTCAAGCAGGCAAATTGTTTTCCGAAGGAAAGGTTGATGATATTCTCAAATATGTTTCATTAATCAAAGAAAAAGGAATGATAGCCGGCGTCGGAGCACATGACCCGCGAGTAATCACAACAGCGGAAAATGCGGGGGCGGAAACGGATTTTTATTTTCTAACCATCAACAATGTTGACTACCAGTGCGACGACCCGAAATTGGCTAGTGAAACAATGAACTCAATTGACAAACCATTCATCGGTTTCAAAGTTCTTGGCGCAGGCAGAACTCACCCCAAAGATGGATTTCAATTCGCAGTGGATTCAGGAGCAGACTTTCTGGCCGTCGGCATGTTTGATTTCCAGGTTCTTGAGAATATCAAGATAGCCAAGTCTATTTTTCGAATGTCCCATCCTTAAAGATATCACGCATTACGCATCAAATGTCATTAGCATACATCAGTTTCGGTTCCAATTTAGGAAATAGACTAAAAAACATCAAACGCGGACTTCAGCTTGTTTCCCGCAATCGTTCAATCACCATAACTAAAAAATCCAGCCTATATGAGACTGAGCCAGTAGGGTATGAAAATCAGGGTTGGTTTCTCAACGGTGTCATCGAAATAGAAACCTTTGTTTTGCCCCACAAATTGTTGAGCCTAATAAAAAAGGTGGAAAGAATAATGGGGCGAAAGAGAAGAATACGGTGGGGACCGAGAGAGATTGACCTTGACATTTTGCTATACAATCAAAGATGTGTAGATACGCCTGGTTTGATAATTCCACATCCACGCATGCACGAACGCAGTTTCGTCTTGGTGCCGCTTGTGGAAATCTCCCCCCGAGTTATCCATCCGATTTTTAAAAAAAGCGCCCAACAGTTACTTGCGAAACTTGCAGATTCCAAAAGTGTCAAATATTTTGGGGGATTAGAGTAAAAGTGGCAAGGTGGCAAAACAGCAAATGGGTAATCAACGTTTAGCCGTTTTGCCGTTTAAACATAGAGATACCCCATAATCCAAAAACATTTAAAGTGCGTGGTATCATAATTCAAGGATAGAGTATTGTTAAAATGAGAAACATAATAATTGGCACAGCAGGTCACGTTGACCATGGAAAAACTGCCCTTATCAAAGCACTTACGGGTATGGAAACAGATAGACTTGAAGAAGAGAAACGACGCGGATTGTCGATTGAATTAGGGTTTGCATATTTCGACCTTCCTGATGGTTCGCGCGCGGGGATTGTGGATGTTCCCGGACATGAGAAATTTATCAGGCAGATGTTGTCGGGAGCTTATGGGATAGATTTGGTGATGTTGGTACTTGACGCGCGCGAGGGCATAGAAGAACAGACGCTGGAACATCTGGAAATTCTTGATTTGCTGGGAATATCCACGGGTATTTTGGTGGTGACCAAGTGTGATATAGCGACGCCCGAACAACGGGAGGATTCAGCGGCTCAGGCGACAGAAATTGTCGAAGGCACCACGTTGGAAGGTTCCCCAGTCGTTTGTGTTTCCGCAGTTACGGGCGAGGGAATAGATGAACTAAAGCAGACAATCGTTCAACAAGTCAACGCTCTATCAACTCGAATATTTGCAGAGGGTATTCCAAGACTTTATGTGGATAGAGTGTTTACGATGTCTGGCTTCGGCGCGGTAGTGACAGGGACGTTGATAGGCGGCCGGCTGGACAGAGAACAGCAAGTAAATATTCTGCCGAAGGGCTTGCAGGCGCGTATACGTGGCATACAGGTGCATAATCAATCTACTGATTTCGCTGTTTCAGGCCAGCGCGCAGCGTTGAATTTATCCGGCGTTAGAAAAGAAGATATTAAACGTGGGAACGTCGTTTGCGCTGAAAAAATTTCACGGGTTACCAATAATATCGATGTATCTCTAAAAGTTTTGTCATCATTCCCTCGCATGTTGGAACATTGGACGCGAGTGCGATTTTACGTGGGAACTAGCGAATCTTTTTGCCGGACAGTTCTTTTGACTGACGAAGCGTTGCTACCCGGCGATAGCGGACGAATTCAACTGCGGCTCGAAACACCTATTTTGACATTTCATTCCGATAGGTTTATCATCCGCGATTTTTCGGCGCAGTATACCATCGGTGGTGGTGTCGTCTTAAATCCCTTTGCGCCCAAGCATAAGCGTTTTACAGAAGCAACAGAGAAAACCTTAGAGCAGTGGGAAAAGGCGGATGAAAATGAAGCTATCCGTCTGGTCATTTCTGAAATCCAAAATCTTTGTGTTGAAGAAAGCCTGTTACGCTACTATCTGCCTTATGGTGACAAAGAGTTGAATGGATTATTGGCGAACATGCGAAAACAGAATGAAATCATCCGATGGCCGGGCGTTGATAAATTATTCTCGTCTGCGCAACGAGTTGTAGAAGTAGAAAATCTCATTCTTGAAAATTTAAGCCGATTCCATGCTGATAATCCATTGGTCGCAGGTCAAAATGCCGAACAGGTCAAGGCGAAACTAAACAAAGATTTATTCGAAACAAAGCCTTTTGGGGTTGACAATAGACCAGCGCTGCACTTTAGTACGGTGTTTGAAAAAATTATCGTTAGATTGATACAATACGGCAAAATTGTGAAAGATGGCAACCTTCTGCGTTTAACATCACATCAAATTACTTTTGCCGAACAGGAGCAAAAAGTAAAAGATGAAATTGAAAAAATCTTTCTTGAAAAAGGTATATCCTCGCCAAGCAAAGATGAGCTAATCGAAATACTGACCCAATACTCTCCAAAAGAAGTTGAGAAAACTTTCTATGCTCTGGTCCAATTGGGAACTTTAATCCAACTTTCAGAGGGGATATTTTTACATTCTCAAATACTACAGGATAATATTGAGCTTCTGAAATCTGCTATCAATCAAAAAGGCAAAGTCGCCACAGCTGAATTTCGAGAATTAGCAAATACCAGCAGAAAATACGCAGTGCCTTTCTTGGAATATTGCGATAGCCAGGGCATTACCAGAAGAGAGGGGAATTATCGTTATTTGAGAATAACCTAAAGGGGGTTTCCATGGCTGAAATCAACCGTAAGACGAAGTTGCCGGTGAACGAAGTGAACATTTTTGATAGGACGCTGAAGATTATAGCGCGAGACCACGCTGAAATTTTTCTAAAACTTGCTTTCCCAGAAGAAAATGTAAACCTGGTAGGAACGTTGGAAAATGTCGAACTAGCCTTGCCTGAAGAACGAGTTGATTTTGTCCACGAAATTGAATACAATAGCGAAGAATATCTTCTGCATATTGAATTTCAGCTACAGCACAAAAAAGATTTTCCCAAAAGAGTTTTTGTTTACTCGGCTTTTATATTTTTTCGCTAATACTGCCATGCGAAAAAATAAGTCATTTGAACTAACAGACCAATTTGATAAATCAGTTATTTCTCTGGCGCTTTATCTTAAGAGACGTGAATCTCCGATTCCAGAAAGCTATACTGTATCCTTGGGAAATAATGTGGTTAATCAATTCAGCTATCCGATTTTGAAAATATGGGATTACGAGAAAGAAATTAAGTCGGGAAAATTAAGAGAGTTAGCGCCGCTCCTAACGATGATTGTAAAAGAACCTTTAGGTTGAGTAGCTTGCGCATCGAAACCAACAGCGGAAACGTTGGAAGAAGAGCGGCGGTTAATTCTACAAGAAGAATATGATAAAAAACGTGCGAGGCTATTCGCTACTGCGGTAACGATAGCATCTCGATATTTTGAAAGGGATTTCCTCTGGAAATTTTTCAGAGAGGAGGTAGAACAAATGCGTGAAGTACCATTTATCTCGGATTGGATTAAAGAAGGATGGCAAGAGGGGCGGCAAGAGGGACGCCAAGAAGGACATCAAGAAGGTTATGCACAAGCCTTCAGAGAAAGTATAATTTCACTTTTAGAGGATAAGTTTGGAATTATCAAGGGAAATATCTTGAAGTCTCTCGATAAAGTAGAGAGGGTTGAGAACCTTAGAATGCTTCTGAAAAAAGTATCAAATGTGGAAACGCAGAATGAATTTCTCAATCTAATCAAAATTGCTATAAATGATTAGGCGGTAATGGTTTCACTAATACAAAAGTATTCAAAGTCAGTCAAAAGGATCATAACAGTTGGATAGAATTAAGGAGATTGACATGAAAAAGCTTGTCCGTCATATTTTGATTACATTCACAGTTGTTACTCTATTTTGGAACTTTAGTATATTAAGCCTCGCTGATAAAAGTCAAAATCCCCCCAAGATAGGATTAATCCTGGCTACAGGAGGGCTGGGAGATAGGTCATTCAATGACCAAAGCTATTGGGGAGCTTCAGAAGCAGCAAAAGAGATTGCAAAGGAATCGAACAAGAAGGCTGAAGATATTTTAGATTACGTCGAACCGACCTCAATTGCGGAATATGAAGGATTCCAAAGGGATTTCGCAGGCGCAAATGAATACAACATAATCGTCTGCGTTGGTTTCGACCAAGCGCCGATACTCGAAGAGGTGGCTCCTGATTATCCTGACCAGAAATTTGTCGTCATTGACGCTGTTGCCAATGCCGAAAACGTTGCCTCAATTCTCTTCAACGATTGGGAGGAAGCCTTTCTCTGCGGAGCCGCGGCTGGAATGATAACCAGGACTGGAAAAGTAGGCATCGAAGGTGGTATGGATATTCCCTTAATTCGCAGATTTGTGCAAGGTTTCACGCAAGGCGCTCTCTGGGTAAACCAAAATATGACCAAGAAAGATGTGCTGGTAAGGTATGTAGGAACATGGGATAACCCAAGTTTAGGAAAAGAGCTTGCTCTTGAGATGTACACAAACGCCGATATTATCTACGGCGCGGCAGGAAAGTCACACCTCGGTGTATTCGTCGCTGCTGAAGAAAACAAAAAACGATGGGCAATCGGGACGGACGTTGACCAAACATGGAGTATGCCTGAACACGCCGATATCATAATTGCCAGTGGGTTGAAGAGGGTTGATTTGGCTGTCAAAAACGAGGTACAAAAGACACTCAAAGGAACCTGGAAATCAGGGATTATCCAATACGGCATCAAGACGGAAATCGGTATCGGAACAGGCATAGCCATTGGAAATCTTGATGTAAATGAATACATAAGAGCCAGCAAATCTGAGGTGAAAATTCCTCCTGACATTATCTTGAAATTAGTTGAGGCAGTCAATGGTATCAAAGATGGGACAATTGTGATAGAACATGATTGAATACTACCTGTCCAGACTTCCGAAGTCTAAAATAAGTTCCAATGTCAAAATCAGCAATTCAACTGAAAAAAATAACGAAAAAATTCCCTGGAGTCATCGCCAACGACAACATAGATTTTGCTTTGACAAGTGGCTCCATTCACGGTCTTCTCGGCGAGAACGGCGCTGGCAAAACGGTCCTGATGAGCATCCTCTACGGACTTCATCAACCTAATTCAGGGCAAATCTTTATCAATGACACAGAAGTGGAAATTCAAAGCCCTGCTGTTGCTATTGAACTTGGTATCGGGATGGTACACCAGCATTTTATGCTTGTTTCTGGACTCACCGTAACTGAAAACATCATTTTGGGCAGGGAACCGTCAAAGGCTAAAATTTTTATAGACACTGAAGCGGCAACTAAAAAAATTGAGGAATTATCAAAACAGTACGGATTGCCTGTAGACCCAAATGTGAAAGTACAGCATTTATCCATCGGCGAGCAACAACGCGTTGAGATACTCAAAATGCTCTATCAAGGCGCGGATATTCTCATATTGGATGAACCAACATCTGTCCTCGTTCAGCAGGAAGTAGAATCACTTTTCGGAGCTTTAAAAGCCTTAAAAAATCAGGGTAAATCGGTTGTTTTTATCACTCATAAACTCAAGGAAGCATTGGAAATATGTGACGAAATCATAGTGCTTCGGAGAGGAAAAGTTGTCGGAAATGTTAAGGCGGGTGAGATAAATGAAAACCAACTCGCTGAAATGATGGTGGGTAGGGAGGTCATTTTTAATGTTAAGAGAAAAAAGACCGAACAAGATAAAAAGGTAGTTTTGGAAGTTGAAAATATTAAAACTTTTGATGACCGTGGTTTACCGGCTTTAAACGACGTATCTTTGGAAGTAGAAAGTCACGAGATTTTAGGAGTGGCAAAAGTACAAGGGAATGGACAAACAGAACTTGTAGAAACGCTGACTGGTCTGCGAAAACCAATTGCCGGTAAAATATGCTTGAATAGCCGAAATATTACTGGTCTGTCAGCGCGGGAGATGATAGAGGCTGGAATCGCCCATATCCCCGATCGTTTATCAAGAGGATTAGTCCCAGATTTTACTCTCGAAGAAAACGCAATCTTAGGCATCCATCGTAATCCCCCATTTTCAAAGACATTTATTCAGAACCGACGAGCAATAACTAACCATGCAAGACAACTTATAGAAAAATTTGGAATCAGAACTCCGGATTCAAAAATGGTTGTTAGGGGGCTATCTGGTGGCAATCAGCAGCGAGTGATTCTTGCCAGAGAACTTTCCAAGAAACCGAAAATCATTGTCGCGTTCCAACCTACTGTAGGACTCGACGTGGCGGGGATTGAATATGTGCATGAACAATTAATCAAAATGAGGAACGAAGGTTGTGCGATATTGCTTGTTTCGATGGATTTAGACGAAATTATCATGCTTAGCGATAGGATTGCAGTTATGTATGGCGGCAAAGTCGTGGCTATCAAAGAACCTGAGACAACCACAAAAGCGCAGCTTGGTTCGTTGATGTTAGGTGTTTAGGAGGATTTCACATCTTTTTTTCCTTTTAATCTGTGACAAGAAAATCATTCATTAAAGAAATTGGACTTACCTCAATCGCTATTCTCTTAGCTTTTGCTATAGGTTCGCTGATTATTTGGGCGACTGGCTACTCGGTACTTGGAGTATATCGCAATATTTTGGCGGGAGCTTTTCGCGGGAGATATGCAATCGGTCAAACCTTAACGCAAACCACTCCCATTATTTTCACTTCCCTCTCTTTCCTGATTGCCTTTAGATGTGGGCTTTTCAATATAGGCGCAGAAGGTCAACTTTATATTGGAGCTTTCGCCGCGGCTTGGGTTGGATTCTCACTTCATTTACCTGTTGGAATTCACGTTATCGTCGCTCTTTTAGCAGGAGCAGTCGCAGGAGCATTTGGGGGATTTATACCTGGGGCGCTCAAGGCTTTCAGAGGAACGAATGAGTTTGTCACTACATTGATGCTCTCCTATGTATCCAAACTGTTTACAAGCTGGCTTGTTTCGCCCAGCGGCCCTTACCACGGTTCTCAGTGGGCGAACCAGACTGTCAGAATTGGGAAAAAATCCGAACTTCTACGCATTTTACCTCCAACTCAACTTTCCATGGGTATTGTTCTATCAGTTTTGATGGTTTTCTTGATATGGTATATTTTATTCAGAACACCGACAGGCTATGAGATAAGAGCTATCGGCACAAATCCCGACGCGGCTGAATATGGCGGTATTAACGTAAAAAGAATGCAAATTTGGGCTTTGACTGTGGCAGGACTCCTCGCTGGTCTCGGAGGAGCAGTAGAAATCCTCGGAACTCATCGCAGATTTATCGACGGTTTTTCACCCGGCTACGGTTGGGATGGAATAGCTGGTGGGCTGATAGCACGTTCAAATCCAATAGCGGTAATATTCGCTGCCCTTCTGATGGGAGCGCTTCGGGCTGGAGGAATGAGGGTAGACAGAGCAGGAGCAGCGCCCGGCGATATAGTGGCTGTTCTTCAAGGGCTTGTTATTTTTTTCGTCATTGTGCCATCCTTCATTCAACACATCATTGGAAGAAAAAGTAAGTGATAGATACGTCCTGAAAATTTTTCTCCCTCAATGTCACAATTTATCATTTTTTGCGACTAAAAAACCGTTTTCTCGGAGAAAACAGGTTTCTTAATTCTTTTCTGCTTCATCCCACCTTTTTTATCTCACACGATAACCTTTCTGGTAGAGGAATAATATACTCATAGACGATTTTCCCAAAAACATCCGCTTTCGAGAAAGAATAGGAAGCATTCTCTCTATGATTGAAGAATACGAGATAACCGCTGGAAAGATTCTCATGAACAAGATAATCGACGAGTTGTTCCCTGCCATCGTCTTGGTATGCGGGTCCCCGCCAAATTTTGCATTCGACGACTGTTTTTTTGCCTCCTTTTTCAAAAACTACAATATCCATCCGTTTGTGCCCTTGGTGAACTTCTGCGCGTGCATGTCCTCCAACGTGACGGGAAAGTATATTGAATTGACTCAGAAGGAAGTAATGAGGAACAATTTCTAAGGGCATTCCTTCGGGGAAATAAAACCTCGGGTCTACTTGGGGAAGAAAATATTGGAAATTTTCGATAACCGGGTGAGGATTGATAAAACCTTCTGGATCAAAAAGAGTACTGAACCCGTTCGGAAAATGTTGTTCAATCGAACCATTATCCCATGGTTTATAGGCATTGATGATGGTATGCGCGTAAGTAGAATTACTGATGACGCAATAACCATCTTTTTCCTGAATAACGCCGAAGGTCGTTAGTTCCTCAAGAACTTCATCATCAAAATTATATTCAACATCGCCCTTGTAGATGATTGAAATTAATCTGCTTTTTACTGCTTCATTCTTAATTCTTCTTCGAATCGAATCCAAATTGGTATTTCCTCTCATCGTCAACATCTTCATATATGCAGTTTCCGCATCAGAAAGAGTTATAGAGCGGTTTTCGGAATAAGGTTTGACCTCTTCTGTCAGGATTTTTGCGACGAGATTTACAAGGTATGGTTGCCCGCCTGTTTTGTCAGCGATGAATTCTATTACTTCTTCGGAAAAAACTTCTCCTGTTTCCTCTGAATACTGCATCAATAATTCTCGAACTTGCTCCGTTGTAAAATTTGCAATTGAAATGGATTCGTGGATATTGAAGGGCGAGGAAGTTCTTGCAAAAGTCATTTGGCTGATGCTGCGCACCCCAATTACACCAACGGAGTGAAGAATATTGTATCTCTCACTTGTCTGTTTTCTCAAATAGATAGCGCGTAGAGTGTGTAAGAATCCATCCAGCACCTTTTGCGGAATGCCTTCGAATTCATCAATGAACATACACAGATGATATGGAATTTGCTGATGAAGGTTTCGCAGTAATTTGACAAACGATTGCTGGGAACGGGATTCATGCTCTAAAATTTCACTTTCCTTTCCTTTTTCCTCCAATCTAACATCAATCTCAAAAAGAAGCATTTCCGCCAATAGTTGATAAAATTCTTCTTCATCAAAAGAGTCAGAAAAATCTTGAAATGTTAGGTACAAAGGCAGATATTTATCATCATCTTTTAACTGTTCTGCAACTTCTTGAATCAATGAAGTTTTCCCCGTTTGCCTGGCGGCGTAAATAACGAAGTATCTTCCCTTTTCTATTTTATCCAAAATTTTTCCAACTTCCGGTCTTTCCCTGAGTACATAGTATCCTTCTTTTGGAATCGGTCCACCAACGCAAAATTCTCTTTTGGGTTCCTTTAGATTATTGACTAAATCTTTCAAGATTTACCTCCCTTGGATACATTCATTGACGATGTTCTTACGCATTATATCATATTTTGCGAACTTTTGTCCATCTTTTTGAGTTTGACAAATCAGTCATTTGATGCTACACTTCTTCAAAATTTTCACTGATTTCATGGATAAAATTGCATTCTGATTATTTTTCTGAAGTAGCATGAACATAATTGACCTCAACCTTTTATTTTCCGCTTTGAGGCTGGCAACGCCCATAGCAATTATCGCCATCGGTGAAACTTACTCAGAACGGTCTGGAATCATCAACGTAGGCGTAGAAGGTATGGCTATCTTGGGCGCGTTGGTTTCGGCAATAGTTAGTTTTTACACTGGCAATCCCTGGATTGGGCTTTCAGCAAGCATAGTGGCAAGCGCTATATTCGGATGGATTCATGCTATTTGGTGCATCCGTTTTTCCGCTAATCAAATCGTTAGTGGAATAGCAATCAATATTCTGGTAACGGGCTTGGCTTATTTTTCCACCAGTGTAATTTGGGGATGGAGAGGAACTTCTGCTTCAGCAGCCACATTAAATATTTGGATTATTGTAGTATTAATGTTCGGGGCAATACTGATTTCTCAAATTTTTATCTTTCGGACGCGATGGGGACTTCGGCTTAGAGTCGTCGGCGAACGCCCTGAAGTCGCAGATACAGCCGGCATAAATGTGGCAAGAACACGCTATACCTACACAATTTTGAATGGAGCTTTTTGCGGACTGGCTGGCTCCTTTTTCTTTAACAATTTAGGTCGATTCACCGCTGGAATGGTCGGTGGTAGAGGATTTATCGGTATTGCAGCCATGGTCGTTGGAAACTATATACCGATTCGGATTCTCGGCGCAGCCTTTCTTTTCGGTTTCATTGATGCCCTTCAAATGCGGCTTCAGGCGTTTATTCCCTCGCAATTTTCTATTATGCTTCCATATCTGCTTACCGTAATCATTTTAGCTGGATTTATGGGTAAAGCAGATGTTCCAAAGGCTTTAGGAAAACCTTAAAACTTTTTAAAAAAAGGAGTGTAAATATGATAAAAAGGATTCCTACTATTGAATCCGTATTGGGATATTCCGTCGGTGAGCGGCTTTCCCGGCATGCGGACATTGAGAAATATATTACTACTTTAGCGGATAGCTCAAAGAGGGTGGAATTGCATACTTACGGCAAAAGCTATGAAGACCGAACACTGTACTATTTGGTTATTAGTTCTCCGAAGAATCTGGCAAAAATTAGCACAATAAAATCGGAGCTCGCAAAGCTGGCGGACCCCAGGCTTATCAAAGATGATGGTGAATTGGAATCCATCATTCAAAAGACACCGGCGATTACGTGGATAGCAGCAAATGTCCACGGACGAGAACATTCTACAGCAGACGCCGCGATGCTATTGGCTTATCAACTAACAGCGGGCGAAGATGAAATTACGAAGCAGATAATCGAAAATACCGTCGTTATCATCGACCCGTTGCAAAACCCAGATGGGCGTGAGCGCACTGTGAATTATTTTTATTCTGCTTTCGGCATCAGGCCTAACCCCGACCAGAATGCGGCAGAACATGAAGAACCATGGCCATCTGGTCGCGGCAATCATTACTTGTTCGACCTCAATCGTGATTGGTTTCCCCTAACTCAGCAAGAAACTGTAGCAAAGGTCAAAGCCTATCTTGAGTGGCATCCGCAAGTATACGCAGACTTGCACGAGATGGGGCATAACAGCAGTTACTATTTCCTGCCGCCGGATTTTCCCATCAACGCCAATTTTTCCGATATTGTCCTCAAGTGGTGGAATATCTACGGAAAAGGCAACGCGGACGCTTTTGACAAAATGGGTTGGGAGTATTATGTCAAGGAGATTTTCGACGCTTTTTACCCTGGATACGGCGAATGTTGGCCTACATTTCATGGAGCGACCGGGATGACCTACGAACAGGCAGGCGTCCGCGGCATATCCATAAAGCGAGATGATGATACTACCCTGACTTTTCGAGAAGCTATTGAGCACCATTTCACCGCTTCAATGGCCACCTGTCAAACCACGGCAACGCATAGAGAAGAACGTCTGCGGGATTTCTACTTATTTCATAAAAACGCAATCGAAGAGGGAAAGACAGGTTCTATCAAAGAATTTCTCATTGTGCCTGGTGAGAAAGCATTGAATTCCGAAAAGTTAGTGGGCAAGTTGATGCAACAGGGCATTGAAGTCAAAATTGCCGAATCCGATTTCACCAACCAAAGGGCGCGCAACTATCGCAATAACCGCCTCGAAGATCGGAATTTCCCCGCAGGTACATACATAGTGCGACTCGACCAGCCGACGCGGCAATTAATCAAAGCGCTATTTGAAAAAGAAGCAGAACTTAGCGAAGAGTATATTAACCGAGAACTGGAACGGCGGAAAAACAAGCTGCCCAGTCAGATGTATGATGTCACTGCCTGGTCGTTGCCGCTCGCTTTCGATGTTGATGTATATTGGACGGGAGAATTTTCCCAAGTCGAAGCTGCTGATTTAAGGGAACACGAATGCCGCCAAAGCGGAAGACGTGAAACGGAAAAACCGCACAGAAAGGAAACAGTTCCACAAAAGGCATCCATCGCCTATCTGCTCAGGTATACATCGAACAACGCTGTAAAATCGTTGATTCAATTGCTACAAGGAGAATATCGCGTTCATGTAGCGAATAAAGAGTTCAAGCTGAACGGCGAGAATTTTGACCGTGGAACACTGGTTATCAAACTCCGAGAGAACAAACCGGATTTGCACGATAAGTTAATACAACTTGCAGATGAATACGGTGTTGATTTCATTCCGACAGATACTAGCTGGACAGAAGAAGGAATAAGCCTCGGCAGCGGCAGCATCGTCTACCTGAAAAAGCCCAAAGTCGTTTTGCTATACAACACGCCAGCTTCTACTCTTTCCTACGGTTGGCTTGCTTACCTATTTGAACAAGAATACGGTCTGGAATTTACAGCCGTCAATTATAGTTTTCTACGGTCTGGTGATTTGAGTGATTATAACGTCATCATTTTGCCCAGTGGTTCCGGTGGCGAATATGATAGGTTCATCGGCAAAGATGGTGTGAATCATCTGAAGCAATGGGTATCCGATGGAGGCACGCTCATCGCGCTCAAAGGTGCGTCTGCTTTTCTGGCACGCGAAGAGTTTGGAATGACCACCTCAACCTTAATCAATGACTTGAGAAAAACTGAGAAGAAAAACGAAAAGGACAAGGAAAAGACCGAAGAAAAGCAGGAAAAACAAGGTGAAAAAGCCGAAGCGAAAGAGGGACCCGTTCCTTATGAATATAGACCATTTCGCGTCCCTGGCGCGATTCTGAAAGTCAAATTGGACCAGAATCATTTTCTGACCTACGGATACGAAGAATCGCTCAACGTGCTGGTCGATTCTGAATACCTATTTTCTCCCAGCAAGCGGGGATGGGATGTGGCGACATACTGCGAAGAGAGTGAATTTCATGTCAGTGGATTTATCTTTCAGGAGATGCAAAAAGCTTTGCCTGGACAAGTTTATCTAATCGACGAACCTAACGGGCGCGGACACATAATCCTCTACGCGGATGACCCGAACTTCCGCGCTTACTGGGATGGTCTGGGTAGATTATTTTTCAATAGTATACTTTTGGGACCAAGTTTACGACGATAAACAGTGGCGCAAGTATCCTTACTTGCGTATGATGTAAGGGGGAAATCATGAATATTTTCAAACAAACCATTGGAGGGTTTCTTGTGGCTGGTTTGGCAATCTGCTTTATGGGACAATTGGGATGTCCGAATATACCATCTAAACCTACCCCTGATGACAATGTCAAAGAAATCAAAGTCAATGAATCATTTGATATCACCCTCGTATCCAATCCCACAACAGGATATAGCTGGGAAGTGGATTTTGATGGAGAGTACCTTACCTTAGTCAATGCAGAATATATACCCGAGCAACCAGAATTAACTGGTAGTGGTGGAGTAGAGAAATTTACCTTCACCGGTTTGAAGTCAGGGACTACGGAAATCATGACGAATTACAAGCGTCCCTGGGAAGAGGAGAGCATAAAAACAGAAGTTGTCAAAGTAACGATTGAGTAGTGACAGTGACCATGTGTCTGTCCGTTGTGGGCAATTCATGAAACGTAAAACGTGAAGCGTGATAAATGTAGATTCACGTTTCACGTATATCAGGAGTTCGATTAAAATTGAAAAAAAACGAATCAGAACAGATTAACAAAACAGAACTTTTCACCCAAATTCGCGCATCAATCAGTGAAATGGGATTGCAGAATGACTACTGCGAAATGAGGCAGGAACTGGAAAAACAGATGTTTCACCTGAAAGTCAGGGACATCTTGAGTTCGCAATTGCATTCTACTTTGAACGTCGAATCCATATATGAAAATATGCGAAAATTAATGGTCAATCTATTAGGAGTGGAAATTTTCCAAATCTTTTTTTACGATGGTGATGAGCAGTTTCACTATTTAGGAATTGCAGATGGTGTGTCGGATGATACTATCAAAATGGTCTTGTCTCAAAATCGGGCTGAATTGATAGCCAATATCGTAGGGGCAGGTCTCCGTCCCTGCCCGAATTCATCTACGGCCGATTTGCCATTTGCTTACATTCCGATGATTGTCGGTGACCAGGTTAAGGGTGTCATAACAATAGAAAAACTGATGGAACAAAAACAGACACTTGACGTGGAAAATTCTGAGTTACTAAAACTTTTCGCCTTTGAAGCCGCATTAGCTTTGACCAATGGTTATACTTATCAGCGGATGGAAAACGCTGCTATGACAGATGGATTAACGGTGTTATACAATCACCGCTATTTTCATGAAAGACTTGATAAAGAAGTGGAGCGAAGTATACACAACTCAAATCCGTTATCATTGTTGATGGCGGATGTGAATGGATTCAAACGCGTCAATGATGCTTATGGTCATCGACAGGGCGATGCGACGCTCAAAGACGTGGCGAATATTCTGCGAAGCAAGGTGCGCAGTGTGGATGTACCAGCCCGATACGGCGGAGATGAATTTGTAATCATCTTGCCTGAAACTGACGCAAAACGAGCTGCCATTGTCGCCGAACGAATAAAAAAATCCGTTGCATCACATCAATTTCATAAAAATGATGAATCCGTACAACTCACAATCAGTGTCGGCGTTGCTTCCCTCCCGCCGATTATGACTAAGGAGG
>JACKQG010002662.1_pt1 | contig 22925 bp, 20 predicted proteins | sample 8237621 | NCBI WGS metagenome assembly JACKQG01 (sample SAMN15677084, study PRJNA649215) | marine metagenome | biome: marine; feature: Black Sea; material: saline water; isolation source: suspended particulate matter (SPM) from the Black Sea western gyre | collected 2013-06-09/2013-06-10 | depth... | reverse complement strand
TGGCGCGCATCAGTGGAAAAGAGGCCTCTCCAGATAATCCTCATCTGGCCTGACCGGTCCTCGGTGGCCAGGACCCGAAGGACATTCTCCAGTTCAATCTGTTTCTTGTTTTCCAGGTGGTCTATTATCAGGTCCCTCTCCTGGCTTTCAGGAAGGAGACGGACCCCCTCGACTTCGGCAAAATATCCGTAGCATCGCTCTAACTGGGAACGGGCGAATCGAAAGATGTCCAGGTCCTTGATGTCCAACGCTTCTAACAGGTCAAATATCCCCTCGCGCACCTTACGCCGGGGTATGTTGAGCGATTCAACGAGCACCCGGGGATTTTGGTACGCAGAGGCCTGGATTTCTTCTTTGGCCAGTTCATAGACCTTTTCCGAGGAATCATCCATCAGGCCGATGACAGTCCTGATATCATCATCGTCCTGTAATTCAAACGCTTCCAAGGCGGCCAATCGGACAGATTCTGATGGGTGGGTGAAATAAGGGGCTGCAAACCGGTTTGGCTCTGGGGCCTTGAGACGGTGGAGGGCCATTAGTAAGTAGGGTATAATTGGATCATTCTCTTCCTCGTCAAGCATCGCCTTCAACCGGGAAATATAAGATTCGTCCTCAGTCTCTCCTGAAGCCACCACGCCGGCCCTCTTTTCGGAGAGATCTCTTGAATTGAGCCACGAATCAATGATCCCTTTGTACTTCTGAGGGGAGTTGCGGTAGAGCCCGATAACGGCGTAGGCCTTTATGTCCGGATCTTGATGGGTCTCGAAGACCTCCCTGCAAAAATCGTAGGAAACTCCGGCTGGCAGCCTGTTTGCGGCTTTGATAACGGCAACGGTCAGTGCCGGGTTTGCAGGATCTACCAATTCTCTGAAAATGGGGATGGACTGTTGGCCTGCATCCCGGGAGAGCATGGACAGAAGTTCGATCCTGGTCCTGTCATCATTCTGCTTCAGGACAGACAGGATATGGGCGTCAAGATCTTTTACGGCTTGGGATTTCAGTATGCGGGCATGCCATAGACAATCATCCCCCCTGGATGAGAGGAAGGCCTTCACAAGCCCTGACTGTATTTTCTTGTCAGCGAAGACGCTCCCTACATCTTTTTCCTCCAAGGACTTCAGGTCAAGGATGTTTCTTGAAATCAGGTCCAACAGGATCTTGGAATAGTTTTTCTTGAGTGCAAAAGAGGTAACAACCCATCCCGCCACGAAGATCATTCCTGCTATGGAAAGGTACCTGGGGTGGAATAGACCTTCAGAGGCCATGATAATACCTGAGCCGATCAGTATCCCGATGCGAACGACCGTTCCCCTCAAAAAGGGCCTTATCACCGCACGGTAAGACACCGGAAACAACCCCATCAGCACAGCTCTGGCAGGATTATTCATGGTGGTCCTCAGGACATTGGTGGACACCCTTGAATACATCGCCGAAAATATATCAAACCGCAACAAGAAGGCTAAAAATGCAAGTATATAGTTAAAAGGATGAAACATAAGAACAACCGGCAGACCCCAGCGTCCATATACCCTACCCACAAACAGAAGAATAATCAGGCTGACAATATTCATGCAGCCTCTGAAATACCCGAAAAAGTTGAGCATCCCACTCTGAGTGGCAAAAGTTTGATTAACGGCATAAGCGAACTGGTAATTCAAGATCGGAATGACAACATTGGGCAGCAGCGTAATCAGGATGAGGATTTTTACAAGGGTGGATTCCTTCATGAGGGGTAATATCTTTTTGAATTCTTCTATGGTAGAGGTCTTTTGTTTTACTTTTTTCCCTCCTTTTTCTGGAAGAAGCAGCGTAGGAAACCGAGCCCCCATCGTTTTCACGGTGAATGCACCTATCACGGTAGTTATCAGATAGGCAAACATCAGATTGTCCATTGTTATGGCCTTTGCCAGCGGGGGAGTAGCAAAACTACCGAGGATCCCACCTATCACACCTCCGGCGGTGAGAAGGGGAAACAGGCGTTTGGACTGCCTCGTATTGAACAGGTCATTGGCCAGGTTCCAGAACATCATGGCTAAGAGGACCTCATATTGGGCCTTCAGGATATATAGTACAGGGTAGATGAGATCGAAGCCGAGCGGAACCACGAACCGGAGACCTGCAACTGAGATCCCACAGAAGAGAAGCATGTAACTGAGCATCCGGCTCCCGGGAATTCTTGCCATGAGCCCCGTCAGAAATGCCATGATAAAAAAGGTGGAAATGGCGTTGGCCACGTTGACGATCGGCAGGTACTCTACACCGTATCTTTTCAGAAATGCGGTCTCAGCAAAATTATTAAAGAGGATGCTTGAAGTGCGGATGAGGAAAAGAATGAGCATGGCCCAGAGGAACAGTGAAATCTCGTCTTCGTAGATCTTGAGCCATTTACCGAAGAGTCTGAGCATCAGGGTCGCCTCACTGAAGAGTTGCGAAGGATTAAATTAATTAAATTACATCGCAGGTTGGTACAGTGTCAAGTATTTATCCTGTGAGCGGTTCACAGGTAGTCGTCTCTGACAGGAGAAAAGACCTCGACTATTACTGATTCTTCAAGTGCTTCCCCTTTATGTACGATATCACCGGGCACACACCAGCTATCTCCCGGGCCGGCGTCAAAGGCTTCATCCCCCAGGATGAATTTTATCCGGCCGGAGACCAAGTATCCGGTTTGTTCGTGGGGGTGGCTGTGTTCAGGGATTAAACCCCCTTTGTCGATTCTGAATTCGCATAAATGCGTTTTTTCCCCATGTACCAGCGTCTTTAACTGTACGCCTCTTGCCGGGGTCTTATACCCGCTATTATTTTTTTTGTAGAACATTTCATATCCTCCTTTTTTCCTTTTTGCCACGTCCGGCCAATGTCTCGATCACCTTGATATCCGGTGGAGGGAAGGGAAGCTTTGAAAGATCGTCAAAGACAACCCACCTAACCTCCTGGCACTGTAAGGGTAAGGGCTTACCCTTTAACCACGTACAGTTGAAAACATGCAGAGATATCCTCTTATTGGGATACTCATGATCTACCGTCAAAAAAGACTCTTCCACCCTTGCCTTGATCCCTAACTCCTCGTCTATTTCCCGTTCAAGGCACTCCTTGAGTCCTTCTCCCTCTTTTTGCTTTCCCCCTGGGAACTCCCAGAATCCCTCCAGATGAGTCCCTTCAGGACGTTTTGCAATAAGAAGCTTCCCATTTTTCCAAATTAGTCCTGCAGTTACAACAAAGTGAGGCTTTTTGTTTTTTTCAGTCACCCTGTTCATTCATCATTACTCCCGCCGACGCCTCTTAGCCTTAACCTGAGGTAGGCCTCTGATGCTTCATGATGCTCGGGTGATATGTCAAGAATCCGCTTGTAGGCGTTTGCAGCGCCAGCAATATCATTATTCTTTTCCTTGAGCTTTGCCAAGTGCGACAGGAGGTCAATATCTTTTGGTTTTTCCCTGAGAAGCACTTCCATCTGAGCCATGGCCTGATCATCTTTACCGGTTTTCAAATATGCGAGGACCAGATATTCTCTGAGGGCGGTCTCTTTGGGGTTGGCTTTCAGCCCTTCTTGCATGAGCGGAATCATCCTTTCATACTCCCCATTCTGCTTCAAATAATCAAAGATAAAATAGAAAATGTCGCTTTCCTTGGGTTTCAATTCGATGAGGGCAATGGCCTCTTCAAAAGCGGCTGAAGGATTTCCTTCTCTCTTGTAAATATCAAAAAGAATTCCGTGAACCGCCATGTCCTTTGGGTGTGATTTCAGATATTTCTTGAAATAGGGCAGGGCATCTTTGAGGCTGCCTTCTTCGTAATGAAGTGCCCCCAAATTGTAAATGACCGTGTCGTCTTTGGGGTCGATAGACAGGATTTTTTTGTAAATTGTCTTCAGGCCCTTTTTGTCCCCCTGCTTTTCCTTGACCTTGGCCATCAAGGTAAGGGCCTTTCGTGAGTCCGGCTTTTTGTCCAAAACCACGGAAAGATACTCCCCGGCCTTCTTGAAGTTTCCTCCCTCCAGCAGATCCTGAGCCAACTTTAGCCGACCTTCAAGGTCCCCGGATTTCAGGGTTATGGCATTGTCTAAATAGAAATTTGCCTTTTCTTTTTGATTGATCTTCTCATAAAGATACGAGAGATTGTAATGAAGGTTTGCATCTTTCTGGTCTAATTTGGCAGCATCGAGATAGCAGGAAATAGCCTTCTCGAACTTACCGGTCTTGGTATACAGATATCCGAGGCTCCTGTAGACCGGGAGCCTGTCACCCTCGTCCATCCGCTTTAACAGATCTTCATGCTCCAGGATCGCCCCGTTCCAATCTCCGGCCGCCTCGAATGTTTCTGCCAGCGCTCTCCTCGCCTCAAGATCGCCTGGTTTCAGCCTGATAAGTTTCTTAAGGATCAGGACGATCCCCCGGGTGTCTTTCATCTCTCCGTATACTTTCAGAAGTTCTCTTAAGGTCTCGTACGCCTCTTTTTTCGCTACCATGCCTTCAAGCATCACGGCGGCCTTTTCCCATTTCTTAAGAGTTATGTATTCGTCAAGAAGACGACGACTGAGCCGGCTGTCTTCAGGTGAGAGACTGTGGGCGCGCTCGAGAACGGCCAATCGCAAATCGCTATTTATGACCCTGTTGGCTTTGTCCAGCCAGTCCTCCGCATAAGGCTGGATCACCCAGGTTACATCTCCTATCTCACGGTTATAGTGCTTTACGCGAACAAGGAACTGGTAGCGGTCAAAGGCCTCTCGTTGTGGCAAAAGGTCGGAAATGGTCAACTCTTCGTATCTAAGCGCATTTACATCAAAACCTTCCGCAGAGAGGCGAACATTCAGATTAAAGGGGATGCTTGTGGATAATTCGAGGATTTTGACCCTGTCATTCGGATGAAAGGCGAGGGTTTCTCCTGACAGGATCTTCCGGACTTCGTGGTTTACGCTGATGGAGATGAAATTAAGACGGTCGGAATGGGTAAACTTGTGGCGCCACAACCACCAACCAGCGGCCAAGGCTCCTATCACAAACAAGATGGTTACCCAGAATGTTAACCTACGTCGGGCTTGCTTTTTCGTGCTCTTTCTTGGCAACTGGCGACCTCAAAGGATCGGACCTCCTTTTACGGAGCCATTGAAAATGCTCAACCTCATTTTCCTTTAACCCTCTTGCCAAATTTGCCTTCCCAAATTAGAAGGACCGGGCTCGCCACAAAGATGGAGGAATAGGTCCCTACGATAATTCCAACCAATAAGGCAAATGCAAAGTCATGAATAACTCCACCACCTAAGATAAACAGGGCCACAACAACCACCAGGGTGGTCGTAGATGTGAGAATGGTTCGACTAAGGGTCTCATTTATGCTGGCATTCATCGTCTGTTCAAAGGGCCTTCTCCTGAACCGCCTCAAATTCTCCCGTATTCTGTCAAAGACAATAATGGTGTCGTTCAGCGAATATCCCACGATGGTGAGAAATGCTGCAATAATTGAAAGAGATATCTCCCTGTCTGTCAGGGCAAACACCCCGACAGTGATAGTGACATCATGGATAAGGGCGATAATGGCTCCCAAGGCATACTTCAGATTCAAGAACAGACACAGGGTGAGCGTAACGATAAGGGCTAACAGAATGAGCCAGGTGACACTGACGCCCCAGGTGGAAGTGATGTAAACGACAAAGGCCAGGGAAACTGCCATGATAATGGACATTAACCATTTCAATTCAAATCGCCCCGAGATATATATCGCAATAAACAGGAGGGCATAAAAAATGGCGAACAGGGCCTTTTGTCTCAGGTCGTCGCCGACCTTGGGACCGACCATCTCCACCCGTCTCATTTCAACCCCCTTCCCGAATTCAGAATTCAGTGCCTGTTCAACACGGTCGCTTAAACCTGTCAATTCAACGTCTGTTTGCCTGATACGGATCAGGTATTCGGCTTGACCTTCTCCGCCGAATTCCTGGACAATGCTGTTCTCTAATTGGACCGGCCGGAGGGCGTTCTTGATGGCAGATGGAGACATTTTTTGGGGTAGCTTGACCTGAACCAGCACGCCTCCGGAAAAGTCTACACCGTAGTTGGGCCCGCCTCTCCATATGAGCAGAAAAATGGTGGCAATAATCATCATACCGGAAAAGGCGAATGCAATGTGACGTTTTCCGATAAAATCAATATTAATCCCTGGCTTTATAAATTCCATTTATTGACTCCGATTGTTTCGTGAGCCTGAACGGGCTTTTTGTCCAGGCACTAAATGCTGATCTTTTTCATGTTCCGCTTCACGTACAGATAATCGAATATAATCCTGGTTACGAAGATCGCTGTAAAAAGACTTGCCAGGATACCGATGCTGAGCGTCACGGCAAAACCCCTTACCGGTCCGGTGCCGAACTGGAAGAGAACGAGCGCTGCGATGAGTGTCGTAACCTGGGCATCCAGGATGGTGACGAGGGCCTTGCTGTATCCTCCATCTATTGAGGCCCGTGGTGTCTTTCCCAACCTCAGTTCCTCCCTGATCCGCTCAAAGATCAACACATTGGCATCAACAGACATGCCGATCGTGAGAATGATTCCTGCGATCCCCGGAAGGGTCAGGGTGGCACTGAAAAAGGCAAGCCCCGCCATGATAAAGAGGATGTTTAAGAGCAGTGCAAAATCTGCGATAACACCCGATAGGCCGTAATATATCACCATAAAAATGATGACCACGGCACCACCGATGAGCATCGATTTGAAGCCCTTCTCTATTGAGTCTTTACCTAAAGATGGGCCCACGGTTCGTTCCTCTATGATTTTTACCGGAGCAGGGAGCGCCCCGGCTCTCAACACGATGGCCAGGTCCCTTGCCTCATCCATTGAGTAGCGTCCCGTAATCTGGGCCTTTCCACCAGAAATTTTGTCCTGAATAACCGGTGCGGAATTGACCTTGTTGTCAAGGATGATGGCCAATCTCTTCTTAATATTCTGGCCGGTTATCTGTTCGAAAATCCTTGCGCCTCTCGCATCAAATGAGAGAGAAACGTAAGGTTCATTGTACCGGCTGTCTATTTGTACCCTGGCATCTGTTATATATTCCCCGGTAAGGGCAGTCCTTTTCTTCAGAAGATAGGGGACCTTCGTTTGGCGCCCGCTCTTCGGATCGATGGAAATCTGGTAGAGGATTTCATCTCCAGGGGGGACTTTTCCTTTAAGGGCCTCTTCAACACTGTTCTCTTCGTCCACCAGCTTGAACTCCAAAAGAGCGGTCTTGCCGATCAAGGCAATCGCCCTCTTGGGGTCTTTAATTCCGGGCAGTTGAATCAGGAGCCTGCTATCCTCCTGGGGCCGGATGTCCGGTTCGCTGACTCCGAACTGATCTATCCTGTTCCGGATGGTCTCCAGGGCCTGATCTACAGCCATTTTCATGATACGGATTTTGGCTTTGGGATCCAGGACGAGCTGAAACGCCGGCTTGCCTTCCTTGTCCGGAATGGATTCCGCCTTGAAGTCAGGATGACCGCTCGACACCATATCCAGGAAAACCCCTTTGTCATCTGGACGCATGAGGATGATCTCAATCCCGTCCAGGCCATTTCGCTTCAACTCAAGGTACCGTACCCGATCTTTCCGCAAATCCCGTTTCAATTCCTCCACCACCCTTTCAAGGTGATTTTCAACGGCCTTAGATGCCTGGACTTCCAAGACGAGATGCATGCCCCCCTGCAGGTCGAGACCCAGATGAATCTTGTCTTTTGGTAAGAGACTCGACCACCAGCCGGGAACTCCGTCGGTCAGGGAAGGAACAAGATATATCACTGCTGCCAGAATTGTGAACAATGCGATGACGCCACGCCAATTTAAGCTTTTAGACACGTGCTACTCCCAGATTGAGTTTGTTGGGTCATGTTGAAAAACTATTGTGCCCTGCCAGCCACGCCGGAAATAGACCCTCTCGATACTTTCACCCTGACCTTCGGGGCGATCTCCATGGTCACCACATCATCTGCCAGACCGGTTACGACACCGTGGAGTCCGCCGGAACTGATTACCCGATCTCCTTTTTTTATAGATGAGAGCAATTGTTTATGCGCCTTGGCCTTTTTTTGCTGAGGCCTGATGAGCAGGAAATAGAAAATCGCGAACATGAGAATAAGTGGCACAAACGCTCCGAAGCCACCACCTTCACCGCCTGACCCACCTGTGCCAAATCCTCCCATAGCATAAGCCAAAAAATCCATTAGAAAAACCTCCTTTCAACCAATCCCTTTTTCTTGAAGTCCATAGAACTTCGTGCAATATTCGAAAAGCCTGTCTTCTTGAACAGCAGTTCGCAGGTCTGCCATTAAGCGCGAATAATACGAGAGATTATGGATGGTGTTCAATCGATAAGACAATATTTCTCTCGCCATAAACAGATGCCTTAGGTAGGCCCTCGAGTAATTTGAGCAGGTATAGCAATCACAGTTTTCATCAACAGGCCTTCCGTCTTCCGCATACGTGGCGTTTCTTATGCTCATTTTGCCTGTTGTGGTAAACAATGTGCCATTCCTGGCATTTCGGGTCGGCATCACACAGTCAAACATATCAACACCCAGAATGACGGCCTCTATCAGATCCTCCGGAGTCCCAACACCCATCAGGTAAACAGGTTTATCCTGAGGAAGAAAATCAACAGTCTCGCTGATTACCCGAAGCCGGGTTGCTCGATCTTCCCCCACGGAGAGCCCCCCCAATGCATAGCCGTCAAATGCCATCTTAACTAACTCCCTGGCGCTGGTCTCCCTCAGGTCAGCGTACATACCACCCTGTACAATGCCAAAAAGCGCCTGGTCACTCCTCCTTTTGCGATCGAGCGACCTGCGGGCCCATGAGGTTGTGAGTTCGACAGACCTCCTGACATAGTCGTAATCAGAGGGATAGGGCACACATTCGTCAAAGGCCATAATGATATCTGCGCCTAATGTTTCCTGGATGTCGATGGCCTCTTCCGGTCCGATAAAATGCCTTGACCCGTCTATATGAGACTGAAATGTTACTCCTTTTTCAGATATGGTCCTTAGAGGCGTAAGGCTGTAGACCTGAAACCCACCGCTGTCTGTTAAGATGGGTCCGGACCAGTTCATAAACCGGTGAAGGCCCCCCAACCGGCCGATAATGCGGTGACCCGGCCTCAGGTAAAGGTGGTAGGTGTTCGCTAAAATGATTCTGACACCCGCCTCACCCAAATCCTCGGGCGATACCGCCTTTACTGAGCCTTTGGTCCCTACCGGCATGAAGACCGGCGTTTCGAAATCGCCGCTGGGGAGCTCGATTTCCCCAGTCCTGGCCCTGCAATCCTTAGACCTGTGTGTTATCCTGAATTCCAAGTTTCGACCGGGATCGGGTCATTGGGCAATTCCTCAATCCCTCAATCCCTCAATTCCTCAATCCCTCAATTCATACGATCAACATCGCGTCCCCGTAACTATAAAACCTGTATCTTTTCTCAACTGCCTCTCTGTAAGCCCTTTTTATCAAATCGAGGCCGGTAAAGGCGGACACGAGGAAAAGCAAGGAACTTTTTGGCAGATGAAAGTTGGTTATCAGCGCGTCCACAACACGAAAAACAAATCCTGGCGTGATCAGAAGATCTGTCTTCCCATCGCCGGGAAGGACAGAACCATCCTGAGCCGAAGCGCTTTCCAGGGCTCTCACCACAGTTGTTCCTACAGCAACAATTCTCCCCCCGTTCTTTTTGGCCTCTTTTATCTGGTTTGCTGTTTCAGATCCTATCGAGTAATATTCGTGACCCAGTTGATGCTGCCTGATATCTTTGGCCTTGACCGGACGGAATGTACCGTAGCCCACATGAAGTGTCAACGATACAACGAAAATCCCTTTTCTTTTTATCTTTTTGAGAAGCTCCTCAGTAAAATGCAGCCCCGCAGTGGGCGCTGCGATCGCGCCCTCCCGCTTAGAATAGACGGTCTGGTATCTTTCCTTATCGAGGTCTGAAAATAACGTATTTTCCCCTCGTTTGATATAGGGTGGGAGGGGTAGAATCCCTTTTTCGGCAAGGAATTCATCTATCCCTCGATCGCCTCCGAAGAAGATCTTCATAAGCCCGTTATCAAGGACGCTTTTTACCGCTCCATACACCCCCGAATCAAAAAACAAGAGGCTCCCAAGCTTCGGCTGCCTGGATGATTTCACCAGGCATAGCCGTGTCGAGGGCCCCTCTTCTTCTGGACCGGGATGCTCTAAGACGAATACCTCCACCCGACCGCCGCTCTCTTTATGGCCAAGAATCCGAGCAGGTACAACCCTGGTGTCGTTTACCACTAAGAGATCACCCGGTTGGAGCAGGGTGGGGAGATCGTAAAACTGATTGTGCGAAAGAGAGGCGCTTGAACGGTCTACCACGAGGAGCCTGGAGTGATCCCGCTTTGGGGCTGGTTCCTGCGCTACGAGATCCTGCGGCAGGTCGTAGGTATAGTCCTCTATTTCAAACATCTTTGAATTTTAAACTTTTTATATTAAACAAGAGCGATTTCAAAGTCAAATGATTTTAGGGCTGTTTTGCCCCTACTCCCTGAAAAAATAAGCAAGCAAGAGCCCAAGCCCCATGGCTAAGAAGCCCATAATCCTGAGATGTGAATTCGGCAGTTCCTGAATAGTAGAAATCCATTTTTTCATCTTATCCGGAAATGCAAAATAAGGAAGGCCTTCAACGATGAGCACGAGCCCTATCAGGCAAAAAAATAGTTTCATCCTCTTATTATCCTCAGAACCCGGGATTACGGCTTGATACAATTGAAGTTCTCCGCAACAAGTTGCGGGGGAATCTCCGACTGTTAAGGAAATTTTTATTTTTATTCGCTCGCTGTTCAGTTCAAGAGTGCCCGTTCAATAGATAGTTTTGCCCTGCCCTGGGGGCAGACAAGCGGACATTACCACGAAAGACGTGGCCATATCAAGAAATAGACAAAGGGATATCTCCTTCTTTAGTCTCTGATATAATCCTTGATCTATCCGCAAAGATGCGTTAGCTTTTGTACCCACCTTGAAGCTATGTCTCGTGACTTTAAAAAAATGTGCAAGGGCATCGGTGTTTAAAATCTGTCCGGTGAGTGCTTTGTAAAGACCATGATCAGGAGTCCCAACAGAGTAATTATAGACCTATCTGCCTTGGTCCGGAATCTTCACCAGGTCAGGAACCTGGTCAACAGGGGCGCCCGGATTATGGGGGTTGTAAAATCGGATGCATACGGTCACGGCCTCTTGGAGGTCGGGCGGACCCTTGAAAAAAACGGGGTCGATTGCCTCGGGGTCGCATATCTCCATGAGGCGCTTGACCTCAGGGACGGGGGAATCGGGCTCCCCATCGTGATTCTGTGTGGCATCCGGACAAGGGAGGAAGCGCGCGAGGTACTTGAAAAGCGGCTTATTCCTGTGCTCTATGATCTGGCCGTCGTTGAAACCCTCTCTCAGGAAAGCGTAAAATGTGGGAAGAGGGCCCGGATCCATCTGAAAGTGGACACGGGCATGGGCCGGTTAGGGATTTCTCATAAGGATATTGGCCCGTTTCTCCAAGAGATAATTGGTTTCAAAAACCTGGATATTGAGGCCTTGACCTCTCATCTTGCCGCCGCAGATGAACCAGGGTCCCGGTTTTCAGAGGAGCAAGCCAGGAGATTTGAGAAGGCCATTTCTATAGGGCGGTCTATGGGCCTTGATCTGCCGCTCAATAATATGGCGAACAGCGGGGGGGTCATGTGTCACAAAAAGACTCACTTCGATATGGTTCGAACCGGGATCATGTTGTATGGCGGGCTCCCCTCTCCAGATTTCATTAGCCCGGCGCCACTGGTTCCTGTTATGCGTTTCAGTTCCCGGGTCCTCCAGGTCAGAGACCTGCCCGATAAAACGCCGATAAGCTATGGGGGGACCTACCATACGCAAGGCCGGTGCAGGATAGCGGTCGTCTCGGCTGGGTACGGTGATGGTTTGCCAAGGAACCTATCCAACAGGGGGGAAGTCCTTATCAGGGGAGAAAAGGTACCTATTGTAGGAACCGTTTGCATGAACCTTACGGTTTGCGATATAACCGGCCTCAAAGAAGTCGAACCCGGTGATGAAGCCGTCTTCTTGGGTTCGCAGGGAGGGGAAGTCATCAAAGTGGATGATATCGCCAGAAATGCGGGCACCATCTCGTACGAGATATTCTGCTCCGTAGGCAGAAAAAATATAAGGGAATATGTATTATGAAAGAGAGAGTGGATGATATTTTGAAGGCAACCGTAGACTTTTGTTTTGGCCGGGGGCTCCTTTCAAGGGCCTCCATCCCTGAGTATGTAATAGAGATTCCAAATAACCCGGCACACGGTCATTTTGCAACCAATTTGCCCATGGTCCTTGCTTCAAGCCAGAGACGCAGGCCGTTGGATATTGCGACAACGATTGTGGACAATCTGAAGGATGAAAAAGGGCTTCTGGAATCAGCGGAGATAGCCGGACCCGGTTTTATCAATTTCAGAATCAGGAGAGAAGAATGGTGCAGGGTCCTGTACGATATTGTCAGCCTTAAAGGCGATTATGGACGAAATGATGCAGGAAACACAGATAGGGTGCTGGTTGAATTTGTCAGCGCCAACCCCACCGGACCGCTTCATTTGGGGCATGGCAGGGGTGCTGCCTTAGGAGATACCCTTTGCAGAATCCTTTCCTTCTGCGGTTATGACGTCATCCGGGAGTTCTACATCAACGATGCGGGAGAGCAGGTCAGACTCTTGGGGGAGTCGATTTTGAGCCGATTCCGACAGATGAGCGACCCTGATTATCCCTTTCCTGAAAACGGATATCATGGGGATTACATCCTCGATCTGGCCAGTGCCATATCCCCTGAGACGGACCTGAGCAATCTTGACCAGGAAGAGGCCATAGCTTATTGCGCGCAGAGGGCAAGAGAGATGATGCTTGAAGAGATCAAGGAGGACCTGAACCGTTTCAGGGTAGGCTTTGACGTCTGGTACAGCGAAACGGACCTCCACCAATCGGGTCTCCTGCAGGATACCCTGGAGGCCATCAGGGCAGACGGCTACCTCTATGAAAAAGATGGGGCGCTATGGATCAAGACCTCTGATTTCGGGGACGATAAGGATAGGGTCATCCGCAAGAGGGATGGCCGGTTTACTTATTTTGCATCAGATATTGCTTACCATTTGCAAAAAAGCAGAAAAGGCTTTACAAGAGCGATAAATATATGGGGGGCAGACCACCATGGCTATGTCCCGCGGATAAAGGCAGCACTTTCAGCGCACGGCATTTCACAAGAATGGCTTTCAGTGATGCTGATTCAACTGGTCAAGCTCTGGGAGGGCGGCAATGAGATCAGGATGTCGAAAAGGGCCGGGAGTTTTGTTACACTCAAGGAGTTGATGGATAAAGTAGGGGTGGATGCGGTCCGGTTTGTGTTTCTCACGAAAAATCACGACTCGCCCCTTGATTTTGACATCGATCTTGTGAAAAAAAAGGACAGTGATAACCCGGTCTATTATGTCCAGTACGCCCACGCCAGGATATGCAGCATCTTCAGGAAGGCTGAAACCGAAGGGATCTCTTTATCGGATCAACCCCGGGATGTGTCATCGCGCCTGGTGTTAGAGGAAGAACTGGCACTTATAAGGGCGATGGCAGGTTTCCCATCTCTGTTAAAGGAGATCTCCGCCACCCTGGAGCCCCATCGTCTGACCTATTATCTCACTGATTTGGCGGCACTGTTTCACAGGTATTTTAACTTAGGGACAAAAATCCCAGAGCACCGGATTGTTACCGGTGACAAGGCCCTGACTCGGGTAAGGTTGTTTTTAGCAGAAGGGATAAGGGCCGTCATCGCCAACGGCTTGGGACTTCTTGGGATCGAAGCCCCCGAAAGGATGTGAGAATAGCGTAACGGTATGAGCCAGGGAGAAACTACGGGCAGAAAGAAAGGAAAAAGGTATCATTTTGAACTGTCACGCACTTCTATTTTTCTATGGAGCACAGGCCTTTTTGTTCTTCTGGCCTGGATTTTTACCTTGGGAGTCCTTGCGGGAAGGGGGCTCCTGCCGGGAGGCGTCAAGACCTTAGCCGAACTGAAAATTCAAATTGCCAAGCTCCAGCAGATGATCAGTAAAAAGGATCGTTCTGAGTTAGAGCAGATAAGAGAGTTACAGAAAGACCAGAAATTCACATTCTTTGACGAGCTTTCCGTTAAAAAGACCGAGGCCGTCAAAACACAGAGCCCTTTACCCGAGGACCGGGCAAAATCTGCCAGGGAGCGCAAGGCGCCTAAAGGAAACGGGGCGGTAACAAGATTCGTGGTGCAGGTCGCGTCCTTAGACAGTAAGGCCAAGGCGACTGAAATGGTTAAACGGTTGTCCGGCCAAGGTTATCCGGCCTATTATTACAAGGTTTTCATAAAAGGACATGAATATTACCGGGTAAGATGCGGTACCTTTAAGACCGAGGAGGAGGCTATTAATACCAAGAGGCGTTTAGCCGAGAAAGAAAAGCTTTCCGGGTTTGTCAAGAAGGTCGAGGTGAACTGAAGCGATTTTTTGTGAGAATTGATGTATAATCATGGAAGATGAAAAAGGTACATATCCCCGCATAAGAAAGGCTGTGGCAGCGGATATCGAAACGGTCCACAAGCTGGTGAACTTCTTTGCGAATGAAGGCCTCCTTTTGCCGAGGTCTTTGAGTGAGCTTTACGAGCACTTGAGGGACTATTTCGTCCTGGAAATGGATCCGGGGGGCATTGTCCAGGGTGTGTGCGGGTTGGGTATTTGCTGGAATGATCTGGCAGAGATTGAATCCTTGGCTATTGCCGAGGCGCAGCAGGGCAAAGGATTTGGTCGGCGGCTGGTTGAGGAATGCCTGAAGGAGGCAGGAATTCTCGAGCTCAATAGGGTGTTCACCCTCACATATGTACCTGAGTTTTTCAGGAAGCTCGGATTTAAAGAAATTGACAAATCCCTCCTCCCCCAGAAGATATGGGCTGACTGCCTGAAGTGCCCCAAGTTCCCCAACTGTGATGAGACAGCTTTAATGATCGATTTATAAAATGATGATTCCGAGACCTTTGCAAAACGCCCCCTTTTGCCCGATTTTTGCGTCAGGCTCAAATTTTAATCCTCGAAATACTCAATGTATTCCTGTGGTTAAAATATTCGCCTTCCTTAAACTCGAACAAAATTCGGCATTTTTCTAAGGTCTCATTCCGCCAAACCTTCCGTGCACCGACGGTTCAGAGGTGAGGCGGTGTCGCGCCATTGGAGGATAAGATGTTTGGTATCGGTATGCCGGAGTTGATCATTATTATGGTTATTGCCTTGATTGTGATTGGTCCCAAGAAACTGCCCGACCTGGCAAAGGCCATTGGAAAAGGGATGACCGAGTTCAAAAAGGCAACTCAGGAAATTAAGGGAAGCCTGAATCTGGAAGAGGAGTTAAGGGAGGCAAAAGAAGATATAATAGATTCCGTCAGTGGTCTAAATAAACCTATGGACCTGGAACATCAAAGGCCCGCTGAGGTTGAAACACCAAAGTACGAGGACTATGACGAGATGCTGGAAGACTACAATAAAGCAAAGGGAAAACCCGATGAAAAGGGAGAACCCCAGAAGGAGGAGGCAAAGGAAAACCCCCCATACGAGTTAGCGGAGAAAAACCAGGATGACCGATGATGATAAGCAGCCTTTCTTAAGCCATTTGGAGGAACTGCGAAAGCGGCTTATTTTATGCGCTATAGCCATAGGGGTGGGGTTTGCCATTTCGTACGCGTTTTCCGAAAGGCTGTTCATATTGTTGATCATGCCACTCAAGGCGGTTATGCCGGAAGGCGATCAACTCATTTTCACCAACCTGCCTGAGATGTTTTTTACTTACCTGAAGGTGGCCTTTCTATCGGGCGTTCTGCTGATGGCCCCTTTTATATTTTATCAGCTATGGATGTTTATTGCCCCCGGCCTCTACCGGAAAGAAAAAAAATATGTGATTCCGTTTGTGGTGTCTTCCACTATTCTCTTTATAAGCGGAGCGCTTTTCGGTTATTTTATTGTCTTCCCTTTCGGGTTCAAGTTCTTCATAGGGTTTTCCAATGAGTATGTGAAGGCCCTCCCATCGGTTAAGCAGTATTTCTCCTTTGCAATAAAACTCCTCTTTGCCTTTGGCGTGGTCTTTGAACTTCCCGTGGTCATTTTCTTTTTGACCAAGATGGGGGTTGTAACGCCCGAATTGCTGGGCCGGAAACGGAAGTACGCTATATTGTTAGCGTTTGTTTTGGCCGCCATATTGACTCCGCCGGATGTTATCACCCAGTGCATGATGGCAGTCCCCTTGATCGTATTGTACGAAATAGGGATCTTGGTCGCCAGGTTTGCGCGGAAGAAAAAGGAGGAAAAGGCGGAAACGGATGAAGAGGAGAAAAAGGAGTCCGGCTCAATTAAGAAGGGACATGTTGCTTCCGGAAATGGTCAGTAAGATCGGTTTCTTTTCTGCTTCCCCTTTGGAGTCAAAAGTGATGATTCCGGACACTCCTTCAAAATCCTTAGATCCAAGTAATGCCTTTACCAGGTCTCTCCTTGTTCTTATTTCTTTCTTTGAGAGCAGCCTTTTCAACAGCCTGATGGTATCGTAGCCATTGGCAGCTAAGACGCTCGGATCAGTATTAAAATTCTCTCTGTATGCTTCAACGAATGCCCGGATATCCGGCGCCTCTGAATTTGCAATAAAGCCCGAAGAAAAAATAGCCCCCTGGATGTAGTCCTTTGCCATTTCTATCAATTTGGGAGACTGCCAGGCGCTTGTCCCTAACAGTTGGACCCCTATGACGTCGTGGAAGGCCAGTTGCGGCGCAATCATGGCCACACGTTGGAAGTCATCCGGTATAAAGATAGCATCGAAATCTATGATAGGCTCTGTTTTGTCAGGATATAGCGTGGACTCCTCGTCCTCCGGGGTCCTCATATCCTCAAGTTTTTGCATGAGGGATGCGGGTCTCGGGTAGTAAAGACCTACCATTTTCCTGATCTGATCTGCAAAATCAGTGTCATCAAGTCCGTAAGACTCCACAGCGGTGACGGTTCCGCCCATATCATTCAGTCTGTCCCAGAAAAGGTTCATGCAGTAACGGCCATAGGCATTGTTCGGATACAAGATCCCAAAGCTTCTTAGCCCCATTTGACCGATTGCAACATCAAGAAGACTTTCGATTTCTTGGGAGGGGGTAAGAAGATTGCGGAAAATCATTTCACCCACTTCCACGATCCCCTCTCTCTGTGTCAGGGCGATGATGGGAACACCTATTTCCTGGGCTTTCTCGGCTGCAGCCATAGCCGCCCTGCTCGAAACAGGACCAATCACCGCCATGACCTTTTCATTATTCCCTAAGTCTTCAAGCCCCGCTAACGCCTCTTCCGGCTTCCCCTTGGTATCCCTAATCAGTAACTCCAGAACGGTTTGTGAAGGCTGATCACCGCGCACGCCAATTCCGAGTTCTATTCCTTTTAAAACCTCCTCGCCGTAGATCGAAAAGGGGCCAGTGAGGGGAAGCAAGCAACCCAATACCCCCGGCTTAACCGCCATCTCTTCTTCCGAACGTCTCAAAATCTTTTTTCCCTTTGAGATCCATTCTTCTTCCTTGGTGGAATTAATCAAGGATGTTGCCGCTTGTCTTGCCTGTTCCGGCTTACCCTGTTCGAGATGAATAGCGGCGATTCTGTAATATATCTTGGGGGCATAAGGAGTTCCCGCAGCATATCTTGAAAACTGATCGAGCGATTTTAGTCCGCTGTCTGATATCATGGCGTTTAGTTTTTCATCGAATCGGGCCACCTTTTCGGGGTCATCCTGCCACGACGCCTTTGCGCTAAGCCGCCAGTGGAAGGCCTCGACCTTGTCTCCCAGGACATCATAGTCGTCCCCCAAGAGTATAAGGATATCTTTCTTCAAGGGATGGTTGGGGTATCTGTCAAGCCATTTCAGGGCTTCGGTTGCAGAGCGTCTGTGTTCTCCGATACGGAAAAGGATATTGGCGATCTCAAATCGCACACCCGGTAGCCAGATGAGATCGGGGTAATCTCGAGAAATCTCTTCTAAGGCAGCGAGGGCATTTCCTGGCTGGTTGAGCCGCAGGTATATCTCCGATGTCCGTTTCAGGGCCAATGCTGACCTTTCGCCTTTCGGTTCGTGTTCAAGAAGTATCCGATAAGAATTTAGGGCCTTCTCTAACTCACCATTCTGGAGGTATCCCTCTGCAAGTGCAAGCGGGTCCGGCCGAACCGGCTCCACCTTGACAAGGGGGGGAGGCTTTGGCTGGCATGTGGCCAAAAAAAAGGCTATCCCCACCATGAGGGTGGGGATAGCCTTTTTTGCTAAGAAAAACCTGATAATCACTTCTGAACTTCCTCAAAGTCGGCATCAACCACATCATCGTCTTTTGAAGGGCCTGATTCAGGGCCTGCCTGGCTCCCGGCCTGGGCCTGATCCCTTGTTGCGTTCGCATACATGGTTTCTGCCAGCTTGTGGGAGGCCTGAGTTAACTCCTCGGTGAGCCGCTTGATCTCATCAGTATTATCCCCTTCGGCGGCCTTTTTCAAATTGTCAATCGCCTGGGCGACATTCGCTTTTGACGCCTCGTCTAATTTATCGCCTACTTCCTTTATGGACTTCTCCGTAGAGTAGATTAGGGAATCCGCCATGTTCCGGGCATCAACAAGTTCCCGCTTCTTCTTATCTTCTTCCCCATGCATTTCTGCATCCTTGATAAGTTTTTCAATCTCCTCCTCGCTCAGGCCGCTGGAGGCGGTAATCCTGATAGATTGCTCTTTTCCTGTCCCCATGTCTTTTGCGGAAACACTTACTATCCCATTGGCGTCGATATCAAAGGTTACCTCAATCTGGGGAATACCTCTCGGGGCCGGAGGGATGCCCACCAATTGAAAACGGCCCAAGGTCTTGTTATAGGCGGCCATCTCCCGCTCCCCCTGAAGCACATGGATCTCAACTGCTGGCTGGTTATCGGCCGCGGTTGAAAAAATCTGGCTTTTCTTGGTGGGGATGGTCGTGTTCTTTTCGATAAGCTTGGTAAAAACGCCTCCTAATGTCTCGATACCCAATGAAAGCGGTGTTACATCAAGGAGAAGCACATCCTTGACCTCACCCTTTAAAACACCGCCCTGAATCGCGGCGCCCACTGCCACCACTTCGTCAGGGTTGACGCCCTTGCTCGGCTGTTTGCCAAAGATCTCTTTAACTTTCTCCTGCACCTTGGGCATGCGTGTCATACCCCCGACCAGGATCACTTCATCGATATCTTTGGCTGAAAGACCTGAATCTCTCATTGCCGTATTGCAGGGCCCGACCACCTTTTGAATCAGATCATCCACCAACCCTTCTAATTTCGCGCGGGTCAGCTTTATGTTCAGGTGCTTGGGACCGCTGGCGTCGGCGGTAATAAATGGGAGATTCACATCTGTCTCCATGGACCCTGATAGCTCGGTCTTCGCCTTTTCAGCGCCTTCCTTCAATCTCTGAAGGGCCATTTTGTCATTCCGAAGATCGATCCCCTGGTCTTTTCTGAATTCACTCGCCAGGTATTCTATGATTCTCAAGTCGAAATCTTCGCCGCCCAGATGGGTATCCCCATTGGTTGATTTTACCTCAAAAACCCCTTCGCCGATCTCTAACACGGAGATGTCAAACGTCCCACCTCCTAAATCAAAGACGGCGATCTTTCTGTCTCCCCTTTTGTCTAAGCCGAAAGCCAGAGACGCGGCAGTGGGCTCATTGATGATCCTTTCAACATTCAGACCGGCAATACGGCCGGCATCCTTGGTGGCCTGCCGCTGGCTGTCATTAAAGTATGCCGGTACTGTCACGACGGCGTCTGTGACCTTCTCTCCGAGGTATTCCTCTGCGGTCTCTTTCATTTTTGTAAGAATCATCGCCGATATTTCCGCGGGACTGTAATCCTTCCCCCTGATGGAGACATGGGCATCGCCATTCGATGCCTTGGTGATTTTGTAGGGGAGTACTTTGATGTCTCTGCTTACCTCGGGCGAGTCGTATTTTCTGCCAATGAGCCTTTTGACCGCAAAAACCGTGTTCTCCGGGTTGGTCACTGCCTGCCTTTTGGCGGTCTGACCAACCAGACGCTCTCCGCTGTCTGTAAAGGCTACAATAGAAGGGGTGGTCCTGCTTCCCTCTGCGTTTGCAATAACCACAGGGTCCCCGCCCTCCATAACGGCGACACACGAGTTGGTTGTCCCGAGATCAATTCCTATTGTTTTTCCCATATTGATTGCCTCCTAATATCCGAAGATCTCCTTAATTTTAAGGTATACGATTTATCCCTGTGGATGATTACTTACTTATTTTTTATGTCCTGCTATGCAGTCTTCTTACTTACAATGACCATGGATGGCCGTACCAACCTCTGATTCAGGGTATATCCTTTTTGAAGGTCTTTGAGCACCGTTCCCGGTTCCACCCTGTCGTCCACCATCTCTGAAACCGCCTCATGAAAATTCGGGTCAAACTGCTCGCCAACAGCCTCAATCGTTTCTACTCCCGCTTTTTGCAGGACATCCACGAGTCCCTTCAGAGTAAGATCAACCCCCTCCCTGAGGGTCTCGACAGAAGCCTCGTTTTGTGAATGAGCAACAGCCTTTTCAAGATTATCCGCTACCGGAAGGAGTTGTTTTATCAACGATTCATTTGCAAATTTCACCAGACCTTCCCGGTCTTTTTGGTGTCTTTTCTTCAAATTATCGATCTCAGCTTGAGAACGGAGGTAGAGATCACGCTCCTTTTGTGAAGATTCCTGTAACTCCTCCACTTTTTCTATTAATTGCGCCTTTGTCATCTTTGTCAAAGGGATGTCTTTTTTCCCGTGATCTTCAAGCGCTGCCGCTTCCTGAAGGTCCGCTTCCCGGTCCTCTGCACCAGTCTCCATTAGTTCATCCCTTGACGTATCCTCATCCATCACGCTGACCCTTACCACATCCGGTTGCCTCTCAAGCCTTGTCAGAATCCTCTCTAAATTATATGTAACAAAGGTATTCTTTTTTAAACACTAAGCGAAACTTTAAGCATCGGAAAAAGCTTTGTCAAGGCAGGCCCCGGGAACTTTTCCAGGCGGTAAGGAGGCTGTTTTTGTTTCAGGGGAAAAATAGAAATCTCATATCAAAAAATGGCGGGGAACGAGAAGCAGGGTCTGTCGGTCCCAACCTTTTACGATCTGAGGAGGCCTGTTTATCAGGGATTTTGCGACTTCATGATTTCTCTCAGGTGACTCAGGAGGCGGGGGGCATATTCTCTGGTAATACGACGCGTATCGTCATCATTCAGCCCGGTTGGTTTGATAAACAGCCCGTCAGTGCCTGCCTCGAACATTGCGACAGCATCATTTATCAGCGATTTTCTGGTATAAAAAACGGCGGGTGTGCCAGGGTAATGGAGTTGTGCCTGCCGGATATTGAAGAGACCATATTTTCTGTTCTGCCCGATCCGTTGACAGACATCCTCGAACAGCGTCCTCCAGCAGTCCACGATGGCAAAGAGTCTCTTAAGGTATTCATTGTTAATATCTCCCTCGAAGGTGTCCAGCCCGGCATAGACATGGTCCAAGGTTGGGAACTCGGCGATTTTTTCTTTGAGTTCCTCCGGAGGCGTGAGATACGGAGCAGGTATGTCCTTGTCCTGGCCCCAAAGGTCAAGGAGAAATAAAGAGGGGATGTTGGCCGCTAATCGATCCCTGGCCTCATCAAAGGTATAGGCCTGAATGAATGCAAGATCAGGTGCCAAAGGGGCGAGCTCATGTTGCACAAGATCATGCTCAAACTTGGAGTCGTCAATAAAGCAAATAATAGGCCTCATTGTTTTCTTTCAACTCTGTCCATTAGAGCCTTTTCCCTGTCAATCGTACCAATGCGTCTAAATATTTTTCCCTGGTCTTCTTGATAATTTCATCGGGCAACCTGGGTGGCGGTGGTTTTTTGGGCCATTTGATCCCGATAAGATAATCCCTCAGGAACTGTTTATCAAAGCTCTTCTGAGGCCCTCCCGGACGATAGCCAGACATTGGCCAGAACCTTGATGAGTCAGGGGTTAACACCTCATCAATCAAGATTAGCCGGTCGCTTTTGATGCCAAACTCAAACTTGGTATCGGCCACAATAATTCCTTTTTCTGCTGCCAAATCCCTGCCGAATTCATAGATCTGGAGGCTGATGCGCCGGACCTGATCCGCTATTTTCTTCCCCAAGATGTCTACTGCCTGATCAAAGCTGATGTTTTCATCATGCATGCCGTCTTCGGCTTTTGTGGAAGGGGTGAAAATAGGCGCCGGCAGTTTCTCGGATTCTTTCAGGTCTCCTGGGAGCGGGATCCCGCAGACATTTCCTGTCAGGAGATATTCCTGCCAGCCCGAACCGGACAGATAACCCCTGACAATACATTCTACCGGGAGAGGCTTTGTTTTCTTGACAAGCATACTGCGGCCCTCTAACTGCGAGGCATATTTCCGGCAAACCTCCGGATACTCGGACGGCGTGGTGCTTATAAGATGATTTTCAATGAGAGATTCCAACTCCCTGAACCAGAACAAAGATATTGCTGTCAGTATCCTCCCTTTATCGGGAATGGGATCATCCATTACCACATCAAAGGCTGACATGCGATCACTTGCAACGATCAACAGCTTTTCATCAACTTCATAGACATCTCTTACTTTTCCCCGCTTGACGAGTTTGACCCCCTCAAGTTCGCTTCTTGTCAAAACACCTGAACTCATAAAACATCTCCTTCAATTGACGATTGAATATTGAATATTTGTGGAACCGCTTCGCTGACTCGATCTCTCAATGCTTCAATCCCAAATCCTTCGATCTTCAATTTTGATGGTCTCGTAAAAAGTCTCCAAGGCCGTCACTCCCGCGAAAGCGGGAGTCC
>JACKQG010002661.1_pt1 | contig 22929 bp, 17 predicted proteins | sample 8237621 | NCBI WGS metagenome assembly JACKQG01 (sample SAMN15677084, study PRJNA649215) | marine metagenome | biome: marine; feature: Black Sea; material: saline water; isolation source: suspended particulate matter (SPM) from the Black Sea western gyre | collected 2013-06-09/2013-06-10 | depth... | reverse complement strand
TCCCACAGAAACGTTAAGAGATTATAGATGTTTTTCTGTGGGACTTTTTTTCTGTGGGAGGATAATTTGTATAAATAGTACTATAAATATTTCGCCACCAAGATTATTATACCTGAAGCGTAAACAAAGACTCGTAAAATGCGAGAAAAGATTATAGCTTTTAATTCTATATTATTTTTTTGTAACAGTTCAGCTATTTGTTGAATAAATGTCATTCTGAATCCGCCGTCTTTTTGGCGGATGAAGAATCTCTTATTATAATGAAAAATTGTAGAAAACAGACGAGATTCCTGTACAGTTACCTTATTATTTTAAGGAAGTACAGACTGTGCTTCGGTCGCAAGCTCCCTCAGAATGACATTTATGACCAAGCTGAACAATTACATTTTTTTTATTCGATACAAAAACATTGATTCTTCTATTTTTTTACTCCTTTGTGTCTTGGTGTCTTCGTGGCAATTTTTTTCACTATTAGTTTTAAGGTAAAAAAATGCAAAAGCGAAAATTAGGCAAAAACGGTCCTGAATTAACCACCATCGGATTTGGCGCCTGGGCAATTGGCGGCGCCTGGCTTTATGGTTGGGGTGAGCAGGACGATGATACATCCATCAAGACAATTCGTGAAGGATTGGATTTGGGGATTAATTGCATAGATACGGCTGCGGTTTATGGATTGGGTCATTCCGAAGAAGTAGTTGCCAAGGCAATAGCCGGCAACCGGGATAATGTTTTTATTGCCACAAAATGTGGATTAGTCTGGAATAGCAAAGGCAGAACCAGGTTTAATTCAGATCCGGTTAGCATTCGCAGTCAGGTTGAAGAGAGCCTGAAAAGGTTGAAAACAGATTATATTGACCTTTATCAAATTCATTGGCCTGATCCCAAAACACCGGTTGAAAAAAGCTGGGAAGTAATGACCAAACTGAAAGAAGAAGGAAAAGTACGCTGCATCGGTGTTTCCAATTTCGATGTTTCGCTGTTGGAGAAGTGCCTGCAAATAAGCCATGTTGATTCGCTGCAACCTCAGTACAACCTGTTGACACGTGATATTGAGGGTGACATATTACCCTATTGTGAGCAAAACGGTATCGGCGTTATTGCATATAGCCCGATGTTATCCGGGTTGCTGACCGGGAAATTTAACATCGCAAAAGTAGCAAAGGATGACTGGCGGAAATATGGTGAACAATTCAAAGAGCCTAATCTTACCAAGAATCTTAATTTTGTAGAATCACTCAAACCGATGGCACAAAAATATGGCAAAACAGTAGGACAATTAGCAATTGCCTGGGTATTAAAACATTCAGCTGTAACTTCAGCGATTGTTGGCGCAAGGCATCCGGATCAGGTAAAGGAAAATGTACGTGCTGTTGATTTTGAAATTGAGAAAGAAGATATTTTAAAATTAGATGAGTTATCAGGTTCATTTCTTGATACTGCAAAATAATTAGTATCTATTCAGGAGATAGATCTAATTATTTTCCACATAAATTTTGTGGCTTTAAATATCGATAAAATAATCTGTTAATCATTTTGCCACCAAATTATTTTGCCATTTTTTTTCTTTGAAGAATGAGCTGAACAGCAACAATAATAAAAACCATTTTTAAAACAATGAGCTCAATTACGAAAACAATTACACCAGATTTGTTAGTTTCCGAAAAATCAGAATGGAAAAAATATCTTACCCTGGCAACAGCCGGTCATTTTACCAACGATTTTTATAATGGTTTTTTAGCGCCATTGCTCCCAATTTTAGTTGTCAAGTTGGATATGTCTTTGACTTCAGCAGGTATGCTATGGTCGATATTTTCGATTTCAAATTCACTAATTCAACCCATTGGCGGGTGGATCGCTGATAAAATGAAACGAAATTATTTTATCCTGATCGGTCCGATTTTAGCCGGAGTATTTATGGCGTTCATTGGTTGGGTAAACTATTACTGGACTTTGTTATTAATTTTATGTTTAAGTGGTATCGGCACAGCAATATTTCATCCGCAGGCTGCCGCTCTGGTAGGAAGTTTGGATAGCCAGCGAAAAGGATTCTCCATGTCGATTTTTAATACCGCAGGAGCATTCGGAGTTACTATTGGATCATTAATTATTATCCCGCTTACAGCACGTTTTGGCTTAAAATCAACGATTGTAACAATTGTACCATTGTTGATTTTTGTTTTATTTTCAGTGAAACCGGTGTATGAAAGAAAAATTTCCCAGGCGAAGTCTGAAGAGCATCCAAGTGTTTTCGGACTTATTAAATCCAACATAAAACTGGTAATCAATCTCCACTTGATTGTGGTTATCCGCGCAATATTAACGCTTGCATATGGCGGATTTATCCCACTTTATTTAACATCAAAAGGACATACACCATTTTTTGGCGCTGTGGGATTGGCTGTTTTTCAAATCTTTTATGTAGTCGGCATATTGGTTGGGGGACATATTTATGATAAAATCGGATCGAAAAGATTATTGGAAGCATCATTTTTATTCGCGCTGCCATTTAGTTTGGCTTTTATTAATTTACCATCTATTTGGGGATTTCCGTTTTTGGCGCTAACAGCTTTTTTCCTTTCTTCTTCAACGCCGGTGAATATTCTAATGGGTCAACAAATAGCGCCGAATAATGCAAGTTTCATGTCAGCCGTAATGATGGGCCTGGGTTGGGGAATTGCCGGATTGATAATGACCCCGGTAGGTTATTTTTCAGATTTAATTGGAATGTATTGGACGTTCACGATTGTAAGTTTTACTGCATTATTGGGATTACTTTCAGTCCATTTTTTGAAAATAGAAAAGAATAATGTCTAATGAAGCGTAAGCATTATTTAATTTTCACAAAAAATGAGTATGTCTCAAATCAAATGGAATTATTTTTTCACCAATTATTTTGTTATTTTCAAATGATTGAATGGCAACCTGTCCACTTTCTTTTTGGCAGAAATAATTAGAAAAAACATTCACTGGACGAATTATCAATTCGTCCTACATGATCAGAGATAGCAACGCTTTTTGAACATGCAACCTATTCTCTGCTTCTTGGTAAACTACCGAATGTGGGCCATCAATAACTCCCGGGGTAACCTCTTTGTCACGATCCGCAGGCAATGGATGCATGTAAAGTGAGCCTTTGTTTGTTAACGACATCCTTTTTTCATCGCAGATCCAACCGGGATATTTATCTATCAGAGAAACACCTTCGTCTTCATCCTGGGTATAAACCAATGGTCCCCACGATTTTGGGATAACCACATCCGCATCATCAAATGCTTCGTCCATTTCATGTGATATTTTAAATTTTGCGCCTGCCTCTTTTGCGTTTAATTCTGCTTGTTCGACGATTTCCGGCATGAGCTTAAATTCCGGCGGATGCGCCAGGGTAACGTCTATTCCAAACCGCAGCATCATTAAAATTATACTTTGTGGCACTGATACCGGTCGAACATAATTTGGTGCATGGGTCCAGCTTACACCCAATTTTAATCCGGTTGTATTTTCTCCGAAATGTTCGGTTATGGTTAAATAATCGGCTAAAATTTGTGCCGGGTGATAAATATCGCACTGCATATTCACAATGGGTACAGAAGCTGCAGCACGTAATTCTTCCAAATATCGATTCCCTGCTCCATATTTGCAGATCCGCACTGCAATCGCCTGCAAATAACCGGAAAGTACTTTAGCCGTATCTCTGGCTCCCTCTCCGTGAGAAATTTGCATTGTTTCGGGAGCGAAGAAAATGCTGTGTCCGCCCAATTGTGTCATTGAAGTTTCAAATGAAGTTCTTGTCCGCGTCGATGGATCAAAAAATATCATTCCCAATGTTTTGCCGTCCAACGTTTTGTTATTAAATTTTCCCTGTGCGATCTCTAATTTTAATTGTCTGGCTAACGCAAATAATGTTTTTAATTCCTGGATTGACCAGTCTTGTGTTGTAATAAAATGTTTGCCTTTTAGTTTTGTGTTCATTTGTTATTCTCCATCATAATTTATCTTTTGCCACCAAGCCCCGAAGACACAAAGTGACAAAATCACTATATTCAAATTAATTTCTTTCGCCCATTTTTTTCTTTGTGCCTTTGCGTCTTTGTGGCAAAAAAATAGGTAAATTTTTAATACTTTGTCAACCTTGATTTAATAATTCACACAATTGAAATGGCAACGCAAAATAAAATTTGGTCGCCAATAGCAAATCATCCAAAAGCAATTCTTCTTTTGAGGAGTGCGAAAGCTCTTCTTTTCCCGGTGCAAAGCCAATCGTTGGAATGTCAAAATGTCCAGCTGTAGCCACACCATTGGTGGAAAATGCCCATGTTCCCAATTCTGCTGATTTGCTAAGAATGTTCGATGCAGTCTGTAATCCCGCCTGTGTTAGTACATGATCTTTCTCTAATACCCAGGTTGGGAAATAGGCTTCTTCTTTAAATTTTGTACCTTTCCAACTGACGGCTTCATAATCCGGAATGGAAATTTCAGCATCCATTTTTTTATCCTGAATTATCTTCTGCAGCTGTTCAACAGCAGATTCTTTGCTTTCTCCGAGCGTCAACCTGCGGTCAATATGAATCTGGCAATAATCGGGAACGGAACACAAAGATGGCGCGCGGGTAACAACTTGGCTGACTGTTATTGAACCTTTACCCAATGGTTCAACTGCTGGCAGGCTTTTATCTAACTTTTCAATTCCATCAATAATTGGATTCATTTTATAAACGGCATTAATCCCTTGCTGATTGTGCGCACCGTGTGCAGATTTTCCGGTCGTTGTAATTTTCATTTCCATTCTGCCTCGCTGACCGCGGTAAACCTTTAAATCGGTTGGTTCACCAAGCAGGACATAATCCGGCTTGATTCCTTCATTTATAATTAAATGATAAAGCGGGTAGCCATCCGCATCTTCTTCCAAAACAGATCCAACAATATAAAGCGTAAATGGAAGCGATTCATTTGCAAAATATTTTTTTATTTTTTTCCCAGCCATTAAATAACCTGCCATCGCCGGTTTTTCATCAACAGCGCCGCGTCCGTATATTTTACCATCAACTATTTTACCTTCAAAAGGTGGATATAACCACTCTTCTGATTCGGTTACCTTTACCGTATCAATATGTGCATCGAATAATATTTTTATCGGCCCATTTCCAATTCTGCCAACTACATTTCCAAATTTGTCGCTGAATGCTTCATCAAAATTATATTCTGCCATTTTGTGAAGTATAAATTCGACAATCTCTTTTTCTTCGCAGCTGTAGCTTCGTATCTGAATCAAACTTTGAATAAGCTGATTCAGTTCATCTTGTTCGTTTTCAAGTTCAGCGAATATTTTTTGATTGGTTGATTTTGTATTTATCATATCATGTCCCTGTTATTCATTATTCTCTAAAGCATTATAAGGTAAAGGCATAGGTAAAGGTAAAGAAAAATAGAAAACTTTACCTTTACCTTTGCCTTTACCTGTACCTTTCTATTCTATTGTTATGAATAAAAATATTTTTACATATTTTGCAAGAAAATAACATTTTAAAAACTAAATAGTCATCGCAGCAAAACCGCCATCTATTCGAATAATAGCTCCTGTTACAAACGAAGAAGCTTTTTCGGATGCCAGCCACAAAGTTGCGCCGATTAACTCATCTGCTTCTCCAAAACGTTTCATCGGTGTGTGTCTAAAAATATCTTCAACACGTTCTTTAGTTAATATTTTTCGATTTTGCTCGGCAGGGAAAAAGCCGGGGGCAAGTGCATTTACTCTGATATTATTCGGTGCCCATTCTCTTGCTAAAAATTGTGTAAGGTTATTTATTCCTGCTTTAGAAATACTGTAAGTAAACACTTTCGATAAAGGCGGTCCCGAAGAGGCCGAAGAGATATTAATAATGCTGCCGCCCTTTTTCTTTTCGATCATTCTTTTGCCAAATACCTGGCAGGCAAACATCATACTTTTTAAGTTTACGTTAATAATTTTTTCCCACTCTTCTTCAGTAATTTCAAAAACAGGAGTCGCTGAATTTATTCCGGGTGCATTTATGAGAATATCGGCAGCGCCAAATTTATCCCATATTTGTTTTTCTGCTTCAACTATGCTTTGTTTGCTGGAAGCGTCAACTTTCACAGCAAGGGATTTAACACCAAACGAAGCAAGTTCATCGGCTGCTTTTTGTGCATTCTCCAAATTCAAATCTAAAATTGCAATATTAGAACCTGCTTTGGCTAATCCTTCAGCCATTTTACCCCCTAAAACTCCCCCGCCTCCAATTACAACAGCAGTCTTGCCGGATAGCCCAAACATTTCTTCTACATAACTCATTTTTTCTCCTTATAATGCGATCCTGGATTCTTGATCCTGGTCACTGGATATCCCCACCCCATCCAACATCAAGCGGAACTTCCGCCATCTTTTTGGGCGGATATCCAGCATCATTTTAAATACTAATATATTTCCATGTATTGTTTATTTTTTTATTTCTACAAGAATAATAACTTCAGGTGTCGTTCAAAAATATTTTCGGTTACATTTTTAGCCACGATTTCTTCATTTTTTTTTAAAGCTGAAAGATAAGTCTCCCCCATCTCAGCAGCAACTTTATATGCGACGTGAAGCAATTGGCGAAAATTTGAATTATACAGTTCATGACTTTGATCATGTCTCAAAGTATCTGCATAAGTTTTTCCGTCCCATGTCTTTACTTCATCGGGTTCTGGTAATTTGGATGAATCAATATCGATAACCGCCGCATAAGGTTTTTCTAACTCATCATATCGGGAAAACGCTCCAATATAAATTTCTTTTGCGATTTCTAATCCATTGCCGCCTGCTTCTGCCAATCCAATCAATTCTTCAAGCCATGTTGTACCGGCTGTTTTTAAATGAACACCCGCATTAAATTTTTTTAAAACATTTTTGATTGGTCTGTAAATTGAAAATTTATCACTGCCCGAATGAACGCTGAGTTTTAAATTTTCCGGCAGATTAAATTTTTTAGTGGCAAAATTTATGATCGCGACATCCTGTTCAAACTCTTTTGCAAATTGCTCCAAATCACCAACGTAATCCACACCTTTATTAAATCGACCAGTAAATTTTGGCGCTATTGTCTGAACCGGTATTTTTTGTTCGGCTATTGCTGCTAAAATAAATAAAAGCTCAACAGGCGTTTGAGGACTTACTGTCTCATCCATTGACACTTCAACAACAAAAGTATCTTTATCTTTTTTAGTCAGAATGTGTCGGAATGTTTTTCCTGCTTCTTGTACTGCAAACAAATACTTTTCTGCGATCTGTTTTATTTCTTTTTCAGATATTTGAAATTCTTCTTCTATTCCGGGGATTTTTAGATTGCCAGCGTACTTTTCATATTTTTCCACAAAAGATTGGATGTCTTTCGTCTCCGCTTTTTGTCCGATAAAATCAGCAACATCCAATGTAAATAAATCACTGCAATCGATAAAAAAATCAATATTTTTTAGTCCAACATGATCCGCATCAACAAAATAGCTATGTTGCCAGTTCATTAATTTCACTGCATCGTCTGCTTCTTTTCGTGTAGAAAGCGGATTGCTTTTTACAACCTGGTGTTCACGAAAAGATTTATTCCAAACCGGTGTAATTTCCACACCCAACTCTTTCGCTTTTATTATGGCATTTAACTGCGCCTTACCTTGACGAGCAAACCGGTCGCCAATTCCGATTGAATATTTTCCTAACTTCACATTACCTCCAAATCAGTATTAATTAAGGTCTCTAATCAGGTTCAAATAGAAGGGCAAGAGACAAATACACCCTTCATTATATTTAAGAAATACTGATCAATTAAAAATCACTTTTGCTTCCTGGTATTTCTCCTCCCATGTTTCTTTTTCTTCAGGGAAATATTTTTTTAACTCAGTTGACCGGGAAATCAATTCTCGCCCTTCTTCCACAGAATTTAAATCCCCCTTTGTAATTGCCTGGATAATAATATTTCCAAGCGCGGTTGCTTCGGCAGGGCCTGCAATGACGTGAATGCCTGTCGCATTAGCCGTAAATTGATTGAGCATTGTATTTAATGATCCTCCCCCAACAATGTGCAAAGTTTCTACGGGCTCACCTTTCAACAAATTTATTGTGTCCATTAGATAACGATATTTAAGAGCTAAACTTTCAAGTATGCAACGAACAAATTCACCCACATTTTCGGGGAATGCTTGTTCTGTCCGTTTGCAATATTCAACAATGGCAGCGGGCATATCCGGTGGATTTAAAAATAAAGGATCATCGGGATCAACCAAACATTTGAATGGCGTTGCTTCTTTTGCACGGTTAAACAACTCTTCAAACTGGTAGTTTTTCTTTTCTTCTTTCCAAACGGACAAACAGCGTTGCAATAACCATAAACCGGCAGCATTTTTTAAAAATCGAATTTTGTTGTTTGCGCCCCCTTCATTTGTAAAATTATTATCCAACGTGTCTTTACTTATTATTGGCTGTTCTGCTTCAATCCCCATTAGCGACCATGTTCCGGAACTCAGGTACGCCCAATTTTTTGTTGTAGCCGGTACTGCAATAACAGCGCTGCCGGTATCATGACAGGCGGGTGCAATAACGTCTGTTTCAGAAATACCGGTTTCACTTTTTATCCCAGGCAATAATTTCCCAATAACTGATCCTGGCTTTATTATTTCCGGCATTATCTCAACTGGCAAGTTGAGCGCATCGAATATGGCTTTTTCCCATTCTTTTTTTTCAGCATTCAATAATTGAGATGTGGATGCGATTGTGTATTCGGATACTTTTTCACCGGTCAAAAAGAAATTAAAAAGATCGGGCATAAATAGTAACCGGTCGCTAACTTTGAGCAAAGAATTATTCTCGTCAACCATACTAAATAATTGAAAAATGGAATTGAATTGAAGAAATTGCAGACCGGTGTAGGAATAGATTTTTTCTTTGTTCATTAACTCAAAAGCTCGCTCCATAATTCCATCAGTTCTGGAATCCCGATATGCAAATGGATTTCCCAGAAGCTGATCATCTTTGCTGATCAATCCAAAATCAACTCCCCAGGTATCGATGCCAATTCCACTTATATCTTTTATACCTTTTTTTACCGTTAGTGAAATACCCTTTTTCAGTTCATCAAATAAATAGGGGAAATCCCAATAAATATGTCCGAGTAAATCAACAGGTTGATTAGTGAAACGATGGATTTCTTCAAGGGATATTCCTTTGTTTGAAATTGATCCCAGTATCGCTCTCCCGCTCGAAGCACCGAAATCAAAGGCTAAATATTTTGATGATGACATCTTGATACACCTTTCAAGGTTCTTATAAATGAAAAAAACAAACCACTATTTGTAGCATATGCAACAATCACGAATTACACTAATTTCACTAATAATTTTTATTGCTGCTATTCATGAGTAACTTTTTTCTCCCACTGAAATAAAATTAAATTCTTTTTCCATGACAGTTCTACTTCGGCGAATCAATCAATAATAGAAATCTGCCGAAGATTCCAATTCTGTGGGAGATTTTAATTTTTTTAATAATGTTTGGATTAGCTGAATAAATATTTTTTCATAAAATTTGAGAAATCATAATTCGTGCAATTAGTGTAATTCGTGGTTATTTTTTTATAGATTTACCAGCGACTATATCTTCCCATAAAGCGGCCCAAAATTCTCACAAGCCCGGTAATCTGCGCCTTCCAAATTTTGCGTTCCAAATGCGCTCCAGGCGCTGGGTCTGAAAATGCGATCTTCAGAAACATTGTGCATATTTACGGGAATCCGCAGCATTGAAGCCAGGGTGATCAGTTTGTCGCCAATATGTCCATAGCTGATCGCACCATGGTTAGCGCCCCAATTTGCCATCACAGAATAGACATCTTTAAATGGACCCTCATCATTTAAAATTGGTGCAAACCATGTTGTGGGCCAGGTTGGGCTGGTTCGCCTGTTCAGAATTTCGTGAACATCGGCGGGAATATCCACCGTGTATCCTTCGGCAATTTGCAGAACAGGGCCAATGCCTTTGATTAAATTTACGCGGGACATTGTTACGGGCATCTCCCCTTTTGACAGAAACTGCGAGGAAAATCCACCACCTCTAAAATATTCCAATTCTGCCGGACACCAACGAGTGGCATCGAGACATTTGCCTGCTTCATCAGGAGAAATATCCCAGAATGGTTTCATTGCCGGCGCGCCGTTTATTGACTGCTGACCGGTTCCATCTAATGTTGTTGAACCGGAATTTATCAAGTGAATAATGCCATCGTTTGCTTTTCCGGATAAAGTTTTTCCAGTAACTCGTTTTATGGCATCAGGACTCCAATAGGTTCGTACATCTGAAAATATTTGTGCTGTGTCAGTTAAAAGATGACCGAATAACATGGTAATCCCATTCAGAAAATCATTTTCAGTTGCCACAATGAATGCTTCGCGAATACCATTCCAGTCAAAAGATGAATTGAGCATTGCTTCTAAAAAATCACCATTAGGAAAATGGTCAGTCCACTGACGCTGTCCCTGGAAACCAGAGGCAATAGCATTATAGCCGAGCGCTTCTTCCCCAAAGCCAACTTTTTCTAATTTAGGATTACCAATTTTCATGTCCCTGGTAATCATCGTCATTTTCACGATCATTTCCCACTCTTTATCCTTACGTTCACGAGAGCTCTGTTTATCAGGAGAATTTGTATCTTCACCTTCGGGACAATTTTCTTTTACCCAATTTAATGCCTTTTCATATTCTTCTTTGTCGTAAATTTTTTCATCCATTCTTCTGATAAATTCTGTCATATCTACGGATTCTGTTCGAATACCAAGGTAATCCAATAAAAAATCCTGGTTCACAATTGAACCGGCAATCCCCATGGAAACACCACCAAGCGATAAGTAGGATTTTCCTTTCATTTCAGCAACAGCTAATCCGGCTTTGGCAAAAGACAATAATTTCTCTTTCACATCATCCGGAATCGTTGTGTCGTTTCTATCCTGCACGTCTTTTCCATAAATACCAAATGCCGGCAATCCTTTTTGGCTGTAGCCGGCAAGCGCTGCTGCCAGATAAACTGCTCCCGGTCGTTCTGTTCCGTTAAATCCCCAGACAGCTTTTGGAAGCAAAGGATCTGTATCCATTACTTCTGTTCCGTAGCACCAGGCAGGAGTTACTGTTAATGAAACGCCAACACCTTCCCTGTTGAATTTTTCAGCACAATCGGCAGCTTCTGCAACTCCGCCAATACACGTATCCGAAATAACGCATTCTACCTCCAGTCCATTTGGATGACGAAGGTTTTCGGTTAAAAATTTAGCTGCGTTTTTTGCCATATTCATGGTCTGGTCTTCCAATGATTCGCGAACACCTTCTCGCCTACCATCGATGACGGGTCGTATGCCAATTTTCGGTAAAGATCCTCTCAATCGCTTCACTGGAGAGTTCATTTTCAATTCTTTCACATTAGACATAATCATTACCTCAATTTTAATTTATACTTTTCTTAAATTTGCTTTGCGTCAAAACCGCATATTAAAAATACTCACACAAATCAAAAAGACACGCAATAGAAACCATTTAAATTTTCGCATGAGTTTTTGATCTGTGTGTGAAAAAAATACGTAACTATTCAGCGTAGCCAAGAAAAGTCATTCTGAGGGATCCCGCTCCAGCGGGAGACCGAAGAATCTCGACAATTTTTGTACATTTTTTCAGTATACAGGGAGATTCTTCACTTCCCATCTTCCCAAATCCCCTCCCTCGTTCAGAAAGACAGTAATTAAAGAATGGACTGAATAGTGTAAGAGATTCGTATAAAGCACGAATCTAATTTTATATCAGAAACTTGAACATTTTCAAATTGTCATGCCCGAATGTTTTTATCGGGCATCCACTTTGTTAATAAAAAATGGATTCCCGATTAAAGATTTCGGGAATGACATATGAAAAAAATCAAGTTTCTTGAAAGTTACAAAAATTCTTTATTAATCCCAAATAGTTTGGGCAATAATTAATTTTATCCTCTAAAAAATAAGTACACAGCAATAATAATTGCTATCACCAGTACAGAAGAAATCACATCACCAATAGTCCAACTGGATCGTGATTGTTCACGGTCTGTTGCACTCAATGTACCATAAGTTAATCCATTGAGGTTAGCGTAAGCCGGCGCTTCTGTCATGTAACTAACAACAATCATCACAATGACACAAACTATAAATATCAGCAAACTGTAATACTGAAAAAAGGTATTATTTATGATCCATAAAAATGAACCATTTTGATAAGCAAAATCTCCAAGCTTGACCGGTGTATCAACCGCTAATCTTAATAACCCCATGGCAAAGCCTGTGATCAAAGCAGCCAAACAACCTTTGGCGTTGAGCCGCTTCATAAAAACACCGAAAAAGAAGACAACGAAAATTGGCGGCGCTAAATAAGCCTGTACACCCTGCAGATAATCATACAATCCCTTACCGCCCTGAATCACCGGGATCCATAGCAGACCAATTAAAACCATGACACTTGTGGCAATGCGTCCCATCCAAACCAATTGTTGCTGGGATGCTTTTGGTTTAAATTTGGAATAAAAATCCATGGTAAACAAAGTGGAAGAAGCATTAAACACACCTGCCAAAGAACTCATTAAAGCTGCTAACAAACCTGCCACCACAATACCTCGTATACCAACAGGCAATATATTCGCTACCAGCAGTGGAAATGCTTGCTGAGCTTTTTCACGAATAAGTTCTCCATCTGCATTAAACAAAACATTTTGAATTGCTTGTGACTGTCCGCTTTTTGCCAGGGCAAAAGAGATCATTCCGGGAATAATAAAAATAAAGACCGGCAGCAATTTCAAAAAAGCAGCAGCAATAGTACCACGCCGGGCTTCCCGTTCATCGGGCGCCCCGAGAACCCGCTGTACAATATACTGATCGGTACACCAATACCAGAGTCCAATAATTGGTGCGCAAAACAGCATGCCTATCCAGGGGTAATTATCATTAAAGTACCACGCCATACGACCGGTTTCCCTGACCGGCGCCCAGGTTGCTTCGACACCATGCGGCACTAACGGTTTCCACAGGTTGAACATTTCCGGGCCTAAAATGTTTCGTAATTCTCCCCAGCCTCCAAGCGCCTGCAAACCAAAGATTGTTACCAGAATAGAACCGAAAATAAGTACAATTGTTTGCAAAGCTTCAGTATAGGCAACGGCTCGCAAGCCACCGAGAACTGTATAAACACCTGTTAAAACAATCACAAGAATAGAACCGGCCCAAAAACTATTCATCCCTAAAAAATTAATGTCCGGCAGCAAAACACTAAAAACGATTCCGCCGGCAAAAATACCAACGGCAATTTTGGTAAGTACGTACGCCACGAGAGAAATGACTGAAAGAACAGTGCGCGCCGTGGGTGAGAAACGTTTCTCTAAAAATTCAGGCATGGTAAATACTTTTGAACGCATGTAAAAAGGCGCCATTATCCAGCCTAACACCAGCAAACACCAGGCATGAAGCTCATAATGCGCCATGGCTACACCATCGGTAGCTCCTGAACCGGCTAAACCCACGAGATGCTCCGATCCAATGTTTGAAGCAAAAATTGAAGCTCCAACCACAAACCAGCCAAGATTCCTGCCTGCCAAAAAATAATCAGTAGAAGTGTTTTTTTGTTGACGAATTACCCACCAGGCAATGCCAAAAATAATTAAGAAGTAGAATAAAACAACGATCCAATCGAGTAATTCAAAAGCCATTCTTCCTCCATCGCGATTTGATTAAAAAAGTTATTAAATAATTTAAATGATTTAATGTAACCGATCACGTGTACAAATATTTCTCACGCAAAGACGCGAAGCCGCAAAGGTTACGCAAAGAAAAACCTAAAAATATTCTAACTATTCAGGTATGTCATTCCCGCACCACAGGCACTTCCTTCGGTCGCATGTTTTAAGCGGGAATCCATAGTTGAAATAAATAATGGATTCACTATTAAATTCTTTGCGGCTACTTTGCGTCTCTGCGTTTTTGCGTGATTTTTCAAATGTATTGTACTATCCCTGCGATCGTGTCCTTTCTTATTCGTTTTAATTCTTGAATTAATATTTTTCATTCAACTCTTTTCTTCTCTGCGGTTATTTTTTTCACAATTTAAGAATTAACATGAATCGTGCCCAACGAACGGATATTTAAAACCTGAGCCGAACCTTCCACAAAAACATTTTCCATTAAACCTACATATTCATTTACTGATTTATTTTGTAAAAATACTTGAATCGTTCCGGCAAAACCGCCTCCATGAACGCGACATGCTCCTTCACCATTTTTTTTTAAATAATTTTCAGTAACAGCCAGTGCAATATTGATTCCCTGCTCCCGTGGATTTTTAATTGTATAACTATTTTGCAGCCATTTATTTGAAGAGTTACCTGAATTATTCACCAACTCCAAAAATTTATTAAAATTTTTGTTTTCTAATGAATCTATCTGGTCAACAACCCGATCGTTTTCTTCAAGAAAATGAATCATTCTTAAAATTGCCCTGTCCCCCGCCTCAGTTCGAAGCACTTTCAGATTACTTAACAATTTAGGTAAAGCAATATCGCGTCCAACTTCTCCATCAAGTAACGTTGCCACTGATTTCATTTCTTGTGGAATGGATGCGTAATCATCTGTCAAATCAGCATGGTTACCGCCAGTATCGATGACTATCAGGCTATAATCTTTTTCGCTGAAATTGAAATCCACTCTTTTGACAATTGGATTTTTTGGATCTTTGAAATCAATCGTTACAATTCCGCCAACTGCACATGTCATCTGATCCATTAATCCGCACGGTTTGCCAAAATAATTATTTTCAGCAAATTGACCAATAATGGCAATTGTTTCCGGAGGGATACTTCCATCATTGTATAAATAATTAAGAATCGTGCCGATCAAAACTTCTATTGAAGCCGAAGAACTTAAACCGGAACCAACCAGAACATTACTGCTCACACAAGCATTGAAACCACCAATTTTATAATTGAGCTGGTTGAATCGTGCGGCTATCCCCCGGATCAAAGATGTTGTGCTGCCTTCTTCTTCGACAATCGCTTCTAATTCTGTTAAGTCAACAACAAACGGATCTTCAAAACTTTCAGAGTGTAGTGTGATAAAATTATTACCGGTTTTTGTAACCGCGGCAATTGAATCCAGGTTCACACTGGCAGCCAAAACTCTGCCGTGATTATGATCAGTGTGGTTGCCGCCAATTTCAGTTCGCCCCGGTGTGCTGAATAATTGGATGTCCCCATCACCAAATTTTTCAACAAATTGATTTATCACTTTTTTGTATCGTTGAATATTTGTTTCAATTAAATTATTATCCTTGCCGTATAAAGTTGAAAACAGATTTTTAATTTTATCACTTTTTAATAAAGCAAGCGTTTCATTTTTTGATGGCATTCAATTCTCCAATTGATTTTTTTTAATAACTATTCAGCATAGGCTCGATAGTCATTCTGAGGGAGCTTGCGACCGAAGAATCTCGACTTTAATCCAACTATTTTCTTTAATAATAAGAGATTCTTCATCCGCCAAAAAGACGGCGGATTCAGAATGACATTCATTCAACGACAACCTGAATGTTTACTTTTTTTTAAAATCTTAATTAGTATAATTCGTGCAATTCGTGGTTCGTTTTTTTGTTTTTACATTACTCAACTTTCACCCCATAATTCCCCTCAAAAACTTCCCCGGGCTCAAGCACTATCAAACCATCTTTATTATTGAACGCATCAGTATTACAGGTCATTGGTTCAATAGCAATTGATTCTCGCGAAGCCGGAATATAAATCTGGAGAAAATTGTATTTCTTCTCCCCTGTCTCCTGGTAAATTTTAATTTTCAAATTTTCTTCAGGATCAAATATTTCAGTTTCAACAAATCCTTCTTCTCCTGCAATTCTGAAACCTGTATCAAGGTCGCCATAATTGATTTTTGTTAATTCATTGAAATTATTAAACGGAAGAATCTCACCTGTTGGGATCATTCTCTCATCAACCATCGTCTTTATGTCGGTGGGGATTTTCAACAGGAGTTCATCAACCTTTTTATCAAATTTGAAATACGGATGCCAGCCATCCCCAAAAGGCATTGAAGTTTCACCTAAATTCTGAACCAATGTTTGACAATTAAAACCATCTTCTGCCGTAAGTGTGTAAATCATTTCAGTTATAAATTTGAATGGATAGCCTTCAATCTCTCCATTGTAAGAATATTCAAGCGTGATTGATGCTTCATTATCATTAATTTCGGTGTTAGTAATTTTAAATTTTTTATCATAAATAAAACCATGAATCGCGTGATTTTCATCTGGTTGATTTATGGGTAATTGAAATTTTTTTCCGGAAAACTCATACTTACCATCTTTTATCCTGTTGGGAAATGGAATAAGTTTTGAGCTTTTATGCATTCGATATTCATTTAAATCATCTACAGTTGTGTAACCATCGATTATTGAATAGTTATTACTTGCTTTACTGAGAACAAGTTCATTCACCAAGCCACCGCATTCGGGGATAATAGCAATGTATTCTTGCGTGTTTTTGTTGATTATTTTGATTTGTTCTTTTCTAAATATTTTTTCTCTTTTAATTTCGAACATTAGATTTTTCCTTTGTTGGTCTTTTTAACCTTTAATTCGAGTTTTTCCAGTTCTTCATAATCTTGTTCATCAGCTTAATATTATTTCAGCAGCTGTTTTTTTGGTAACAGCATAGAGCAATTTATTTTGTGTTTCGGCAAAAAACATTTGGGTAGCTTTGTCGGTTTTGTCATAATCGCTGCTAAGTGCAAACAGGTCTCGCACTTTTTGATAGAAGCGTTTTTCTGATGCCCTGATTTCACGGATACGCTCCAGTAACTCATCAAAGTAATCGGGTCTGCCATCAGGATTTTTCAATCTCTCATCATCCATTACAAATCCCTTAACCATATACTCTTTAAGGTTTTGATTTGCCCAGATTCTAAACTGTGTGCCGCGTTTGCTGCGTACTCTAAAGCCAAGTGCTAAAATCATTTCAAGTGAGTAAAAAGTAACATTGTATTGTTTACTATCCGCGGCAGTTGTAAAGAAATTCTTTACAACTGAATTCTCATCTAACTCTTTTTCTTCCAATATGTTATTAATGTGTTGACCAACATTTTGTTTGGAGGTGTCAAAAAGTTCAGCAAGTTGATTTTGATTCATCCAAACCATTCCATCTTTGGCAAAAAGCGAAACTGATGCCTTACCATCGGGAGTATTGTAGATTATAATATTCTGCTTATTTTTATTCATTATTTCTAATTCTAATTCTTACTTCAGGTGCTTATCAGCAAAATCCAAATATTGCTCCCAATCATAATCTGTTACATCATGTTTCCCGGATCGAATATGGTAACCGATTGTACTTTGAATTGATACGTTAAGTTCAGGCATTTTTTCAGCGACCAGCCCATCTGTTTTTAATAACCGGTAAACCGGGCTTGCATGTTTGGCTGAAAGAAATTCGCCCCGCGGATCAGCCCAACGATCTTGTTCTGCACTGGCAATATAAACTGGACGCGGTGCAATTAACGCCAACAACATGTGCTGATCAACTAATAATTTATCTTCTTTATCATTGAATAAATTAAAATTATCACAGAACCAATGCGGGAAAGATGTGTTAATTCTTTTTACAGTTTCACCAAAAGCCCTTCGGGAGAGCGCAGCGCCGCCACAACCGGAATTATTTGAAATGACTATGGCAAACCGCTCATCCGAAGCGCCTGCCCAGAGCGAAGTTTTGCCCAAGCGCGAATGTCCCATTACAATGACTTTTTCGTGATCAATTTCGTAATCAGTCTCAAAATAATCCATTGCCCGGCTCAAACCCCAGGCCCAGGCGCTAATTGATCCCCACTCATCCGGAGCCGGCTTGGTCTGCCCATCTTTGTAAAACAATGGAAAAACGCCATTTTGAAAGCCATCATCGAAATCAGGATCGATATCACCGTAATAGATTGTTGCCAATCCATAACCACGATCCACAATTTTTTCAACCGCCCAACGAGAAGACCGGACGCCGCGTGAAGCCTCGGTAGCCCTGTTGTTCACAACGCCATAATTTTCATTATTTCTCATCCATTGCGTTGAGAGAATAACACCCGTGTCATCGATAATTGAATGATTGCCGTAAAAATTGAGCGCCAGAAATGTGGGTGTCGGTTTACTCCTTCCCTTTGGCAGGTAGATAAGAATATCCATTTTGGGACTGTTTTTTACATCCGAAAAATAGACCGAAACCTGTTTGCGCACTGCTTTTCCTTTTAACGCATTCAAATCAACTGAATGAGTTTTAAGAACCTGATTATCCGGTTTTCCCGGCGCTTTGCCGTAAACGTATTTCTCAAATAATTGCAAAATTTCCGGTCTTCGTTTTTTGAACCAGGTCTTTTCATTTCTCACTTTTTTGAATGTGGAAATCTTTAACGGATCAGGAAGTTTGTATTTTGGGACTTTGGATTCGTCGTAGTTTGGTTTTTGGTTTTGGGCGATTACCTGAACAGTTGGAATAAAAGAAAAAAGTAAGACAAGAATAATGATATGTTGAAATTTTGTAAAAAAATCTAACATTACTTACTTTTCTCCAAATTAGTTTGTTTAGCTTTGGTTGTTATTACAAAATGTTTTTTTACAATGTGGACATTCAACAGGTGCAGCCTCATCCTTCTGTACATAATTTATTGAAAAATAAGCCATAACGGATTTGGCGATAATCCGATTTAACAGCAGGAGATTAACTTGAAAAAAACCACAGAAATTGAACCAAACCGTACTGAGAAACCAAAAAGCCATCAGCTGTTAAATTCGTGTCGATTGCCTTGTTAGCTTATAACAAATTAAAAATAAAAGCTTAACGATAATTTGGATAATGAATGTTTATACCATTTTCCAGATTCAGAATTTTTACTATTTGCATAAGAAATTCCAATATCTACCTTATTAAAATGAAAGATTAGACCACTCGTTAAAAATAATGCCTTTAACTCGCCATCCATATTATTTACCCAACCAATCTCATCTTTATCTTTTTTATCCAAAGAAAGAAAACCAAATGAGGTAGTAATTCTTTTATTTGGTCGATATATCAAGCTACCAGAAATATTCAGATTATTCTGAAAATTTTCTTCAAATTGTTTCCAATAAACTTTAGTTAAATCGAAAACCACAAAAAACGAATTTTTAAAGCCTAATGCAATCCCTGTATGTAGCTTACTAGGGAAATTAGCAATTACAGGCCATTTTAGCACAGGCTGGACAGGAACGTCCTTATAATTCCCCGGCATGTCTATTGGTTGAATGATTTCTATTCCGGAATAAGATCCTGATGTTTCAAACTTTGCACCTTTTTCAAAAAATGAGCCGATTTTTAAATTTAAAAATGAATTGATTTGAATATCATAACGAGCTCCAAAAGACCAGCTATTTGAGTAATCTTTTGCTTCCATACGAATATTCCAAAGACTAGAATTATGAAATAGTCTATCAATATCAAATCTAAATCCAATATTTAGAATGCCTTTTGGTATTATAAAGTTTTCAAGCGAATGAGACATTATGAATGAATAGCTATAAACAATAGTTTTATCAGTTGCATTAAATTTCTCCCCGGTTCCTTCTGGTTGCTCAATGGTTGTTACTTCCATTTCTCCATAATCCAAAATAGCGTTGTATCTTTGACTGAAGCCAAGCCCAATTCTAAAATTGTCTTTTGCTAATATGAAACCTGCGGATTGCGGCAAATAATTATTGTATTGTTTATATCCAATATTTACATACCAGGCCGGATAAATTTTTGTATTAAATTGTTTTGAAATACCAATAGATAATTTCTTATAGTCAAAAAGCGATGCCGGATTACTACTACTAATATTTGAAAGTGTATTTATAATGCTGCCAGAAGCGCCTATACCACACAAAGATTGAATTACATTCCCTTGAACTAATCGACCAGCACGAATTTCAGTAGCAAGCCGATATGACTCTTGTGAAAACACATTAGTCGAAAGAATTATAATTGTTAATATTGGGATAAGCTTATTCATTTATTCTCCATAGATTATTATCAAACTAACCTATTAAAATACTCCCGACTCCTCAAAATAGGTTCCGGATTTTGTCCGATATCAACCACTTCCAGCGTAACAATGTGCTGAAAATTTTTAATAAAATCTATGAAATTCGAATAATCAGAGTTGCCATCGCCAATGGGCAGGTGGTCATCTTTTTCTCCGTCATTGTCTGTAAAATGAATATGGTGAATATTGTCGCCAAGCAACTTGATGCCTTTTTCCACGCCTCCATCCGAATACAACCGGGCATGTCCAATATCCAACGTAAATTTCAAGGACGGGCCTACAGCTCGGCGGATTTCCAGCAACTGCTCAAATGTTTCGTCGACAGTATCAATCCCAATATTTTCCAAACACACTGTAACTCCCTTGTTTTCTGCGTATTCATTAATATTTTTCAGGGATTCAATATTATAGTCCCACTGTTTTTTTTTCAATGAGTTGTTCTCTTTGGTCATACCGGGTGGATACGGGTATGTGTATTTTCCGGTGTGGACTACTATTATTTTGCCACCGATATCAGCGCAAAAGTCAATTGACCTTTTTATATAGCGGACAGATTCTTCCCTGATCCCTTTACTAAAAGCTGCAATATTCAATTCAAAAAAGGGAGCGTGGACACAAATCTCCATTCCGTTTCTTTCGGAGATTTCCCGAGCATTTTTTATTACATCTTTCGTAATTGTATCGAGATCGGCTGAAGGGTACGCGACAATCACTTCAAAGGCATCAAAATTATTTTCTGCCGCTACTCTGAGAGATTCTGTCCACGGCGCTAAGGCCATGGAAATGCTGGGCATTGCTATTTTGGGCATTATAAAATCCTGCAATTAAGAAAATTGGTAATAGTTCACCACCCTAAACTAATGCTGTCATTCCGGCATGTTTTTAGCCGGAATCTCCTGATGATTTATACTGTTTACAAAAAATAAACGCCCAAAAATTGTATTACGGAGATTCCGGCATTCCGCTTCGCTCCAGCCGGAATGACAGGTGAACTATTACGAAAATTGTAATACAACTTATATTTCAATGAAAATACTATGCATTTAGTCGTTAAAAACTATCTTGCTCTTCAGGTTCTACACCCGGTACTTTTTCTAAAAGTTGTTGAAATTCACTATCAGTTGGAGCATTCTTTGCTCTTTTCTTTAAATAATCTTCTGTTTTAAGCGTAGATATTTTTTCTGCAAGAGCTGTAGAAACAAATTGGCTCATTTTTATTAATTATTTTTTTAAGCTTTGTGTCTTCGTGCCTTTGTGGCGAAAAAATATTTCAGGTTAATTTTAAAATCCCTACCAAAAAATAGCATAAAGCACCAACGTAGCAAGAATCACAGCAATGCCAAGCCATTTCACCGCAGCCGTTGGTTTCATATCAAATTCTTCCCGAACCGGCATTTCTTTTGGTTTATCCAATGGATTGCTTATTGTAAGTACAAGCATTGAAAGCAGAACAACTCCAAAAGTAATCGCCATTCGATTCAGAAAAGCGATTTCGCCAAATTGCCATTGCAAAAATCCGTAAACAGGTACAGTTAAAATGAGTCCTGTTACACCGGCAATGGGAGGCGCTTTTTTAAAGATCATGCCAAAAACAAATACTGACAGGATTCCCGGGGAAATGTAGCCCTGAAATTCCTGAATGTAAGTAAAAATACCCTGGAATCTTGGATTGCCCAATTGTGGGGCAATAATACAGCCGATCAAAACAAAAACTGCGGTGCTCATTCTGCCTGTCCAGATCAATTGTTTTTGTGAAGCATCTTTTTTCCAATGGCGTTTGAACAAGTCCATGGTAAAAATAGTTGAAGCGGAATTTAACATTGAAGCCAACGAACTGATCACCGCGCCGCTAATAGCAGCAAAAATAAAAGCTCGCACTCCCGGACTGATTAAATTTTTAATCAACAACGGATAAGCTGCATCAGTACCACTCTCCCCTGTCATTTGATCGCCGTATAGTTGCAACGCCATGATCCCGGGAAAAATAATGACAAACGGAATAATTAATTTTAATCCAGCCGCAAAGATAATTCCGAGCTGCCCATGTTTTAATGTTTTTGCCGCCAGTGTTCTTTGGCAAATGTATTGGTTCAATCCCCAATAATAAAAATTGGGAATCCACAATCCAATTAATAAAGCAGTCCATGGCAGCACTGAATGATCACCCGGGAGGATCATGTGCATCTTATCAGCATTGTGCTCAAAAAAGCTATCAACGCCGCCGACAGCTTTAAAACCAATTACCATGGTAATTGCTCCACCAATAATTAAAGCGGAACCTTGAAAAAGGTCAGCCCAGGCAACTGCTTTTAATCCGCCCCAGATCGTATACAACGCGGCGATACTGCCAATCACCCAAACGCCGTATAATAAATGTGTTGAGTTATTTAAATCACCAAATATTGTTTGCAACGTTAAGCCGCCGGAATAAACTACCGCGGCAATAGTAACACCAACGTATATAACCATTGTATAAAATGCCATAATTGCCCGGGCTGTGACGTTATAACGGTATTCTAAATATTCAGGAATGGTAAAAATTCCGCTGCGCAAAAACCTCGGCAAAAAGAATATTGCCACTAAAACAAGTGTGATGGCAGCCATCCATTCGTAGCTGGCGATTGCCATTCCCGCAACACCTGCCCCCTGTCCTGCCATGCCCACAAAATGTTCAGTGGAAATATTGGCAGCGATTAGAGATAAACCGATAAGGGGCCAAACAAGTCCGCGACTTGCCAGAAAGAAATCCTCACTGGTTTCTTCTTTTCTGCTTTTGTACATGCTGACGCTGAT
>JACKQG010002660.1_pt1 | contig 22930 bp, 19 predicted proteins | sample 8237621 | NCBI WGS metagenome assembly JACKQG01 (sample SAMN15677084, study PRJNA649215) | marine metagenome | biome: marine; feature: Black Sea; material: saline water; isolation source: suspended particulate matter (SPM) from the Black Sea western gyre | collected 2013-06-09/2013-06-10 | depth... | reverse complement strand
TAAGCATTCCATATCTATTAAAGGAGTACATATAGAAACACCCCTTGAAGCAATATCGTTGCCAGGGGTGTTCGTGGTTTTGGGAAGTATTACTATTGCTTAGAGCACAGCGAAATCTGGTTCAGCAACAGGGAATGGAATGCCGATGGTTCCATTGTCAATGTATAGCATGTATATGGCGTTGGCAGGTATGGCCTCACGCTTCAAGGTTTTTCCAGTGAAGTACTGGACTTCCTTGCCGCTGATATCAAGAATGATACTGGGAATTCTGGTCCCATCATTTAATTCGATGATATCAGTAAGTGATTCTGGATCTTTTCCCTTTAATAAGGAAAGCAGATTTACGTCCATATTTGTCTCCAATAATTGGACCTGACTGCGCTGAACAAGCTGTGTGGTATTGCTTGCGGCATCCAGAAAGTAGAAGTAACTCTCGTCAGCTTGGACAAGTTCACCACTTCTGGATTCCTGATCTGGATCAATAATATTGATCGGAATGACTTTTTTTGAGCTGACACCAACATAGTCAAGATTGTTTGAATTGGCTAATACTGAGGAAGCAAGAAGGGATATCATTAAAACTATGTTGGTGATGTTCATGTTGCTTCCTTTCAAAAAGACCTTCTGGTCTTGATTGGAAGCATGTTAGCCCATGCGGTGGTTCTGAGATATTGGGCTTACCCTATTGTTTTTGGTAGATATACCCTATTGGAGAGGAATAAAATGACGATATCTGGGATCCTAATACCTGAGCTTCAGGATTTAGCTGGGACCACGCCCAGATACAGCAATCCCCTTCCACAATGTTCTTGGTCATCATGGAAGGGGATTTAAAGACGTTTCTAATTGCTATTCTAATAAATCAATTGGATGGATTACCACCAAATCGTGTATAACACAGACAGAATTGCAAAAATACCAATTGCGCCCACATTGAAGATTGTATCAGTGTGAAAGAGATCTTTGTCAATTTTGATGGCCTTGGAAGAGACACCTTTCTTTTCAATCAAAGTAATTGCCACCACAATTGCGCTGAGGATCAGAAAGACCACTCCCATGCGATTCAAGAATGGTAGCGCAGGGATGAAGAATTTAATGGCCAGGGATAAGGGAATCGTTAAAACTGCTGCCCATACAGCTGAATTAGCAGTAGCCTTTTTCCAGAATAAACCGAAAATGAAGATGGCAAAGATTCCAGGACTAATAAAGCCGGTAAATTCTTGTATGAATTGGAATGCTTGTTCCAGGCTCGATAAAGATGGCGCAATGATGACTGCAACAAGAAGGGCGACGGCGCTGGTCACACGACCTATAAATACTAACTGCTCTTCAGAGGCTTCCTTATTAATAATCTGTTTGTAGATATCCATTGAGAAGATGGTGGCAGTACTGTTAACCATTGAGCTCAGGGATGAGACGATGGCAGCAATTAATGCAGCAAAGGCCAGCCCCTTTAAGCCAGTAGGCACAAAAGTACTGAGGAGCCAGGGATAGGCTTCGTCAGGTTTGGCCAAATCTGCACTTAAAGCAAATGCAACGATTCCTGGAATAACAACAATGAGAGGCGTTAATATCTTAAGATATCCACCAAACATGAGTCCACGCTGAGCTTCTTTGATATCCTTGGCAGCCAGGGCCCGCTGAATAATGTACTGGTTACAGCCCCAATAGAAGAAATGCGCCATCCACATACCACCCAGCAGTACTCCAAGCCCGGGTAATTCTGCATAGTTTGGATTTGATTTATCTAAAATCATGTCAAATTTTTCAGGTACTTTTGCCAGGAGATCACCAAAACCAGCAATTGCTCCATGACCACCGCTGACCTGATCAAGTGCGAAATAGGTAGTCACCAGACCACCCACAATAAGGACGAGTACCTGAACAACATCAGTCCAGACAACAGCTTTTAAACCACCATAAATGGTATATAGGGCAGAGAATAATGCCAGACTGGCAATACCCCAAATCAGGGGCACGCCAAGAATAGTCCTTAGCGCCAGAGCACCCAGATAAAGAACTGAAGTCAAGTTGACAAATACATAGAGCAGGAGCCAGAATACAGCCAGACCAGTTCTCACTCGACTATCATATCTAATTTCCAGCAATTGCGGCATGGTGTAGATACCCTCTTTGAGAAAGATGGGTAAAAAGTATTTGGCCACAACGATTAGCGTGATGGCGGCGGTCCATTCGTAGGTGGCAATGCCCAATCCAATGACATATCCAGAACCAGACATACCGATGTACTGCTCAGCGGAAATATTCGCTGCGATGAGGGAAAAACCGATGGCCCACCAGGGTAAGGATTTACTTGCCAGGAAATAGTCGCTTGAGTTCTTTTTGTGGCCTTTTTTCTCTCGAGACACATACAGACCCAAACCCACAATGAATACGATGTAGCTGATAAATACAACATAATCCAATGTTGAAAAATTCATGCCTTAACCCTTTTCTTTTTATTTAGTACTTTAGTGACTGAGGTGCTGAGTTATCAGTCGGTAATCATCAATATTAGTAAATACTAATTTATTGATATTCAAATCTGTCTTTACTTATGACAAATATCAGGCCATAAAGGTGACGGTAATATTTAAGCCATTTCAACCGAATTCGAATGAATTTATTATCATATTCATAAAATTGTTTATCAATATGTATAGCCAGCTTGCTGCTACCTTACATAAACTCCCAGACGATTTACTGGTGAGAATTTTTAATATTCTTATATGGACGTTAAGAAATCGAGAAGGGATGGCTGACGCCATCCCTTCTCTTAAGCAAAAAAAGCATATCTCCCGCATCTTGCGGCGAGGGTGTTACGATTAAATCTGAATGTTAAACCAGGAAAGGAGCTATAATCCCAAAGGCTACTCCCATGATAACGATGGTGCCTAATATATCTAGTGCAGAAAATTTTGAGACAGAATCCAGGTTAACTTCATTGGCATCTACCCAGTTTGATTGTTTTACTTGATTCGTTTTCATGTGCTTCTCTCCTATGCGTTGTTGGTGATTGCGCAATAAAGATGGGTATGCGACACGATATCCATATGAGGTGTACCCCTATTATGTCTTCCCTTTAACCTACATATGCGGCATAACAATCCTCCAATGCAGGTAAATCCAGGAGCATACCCCTCGAAATCACCTTGTGGCTAAGCGAGTACAGTCTACTATCGACTATTACTTATCGTCTATGCCACGACACTATTTTTTTGGGTGGTGATTATGCCAATATCTGGCGGAGCTTGCTACCCTGGTGGATGTTCCCAGTGATGTTTCACCTATTAGAAATTGAGCTATTTCTGATTTCTGGTAAATAGGCGAAGTGCAGAATCGACGAGACTCTCCTCCCCGACCAAGGTTATGATATCATTCTTTTGAAGGATGGTCTCTGCATCCGGTGTGATCATCTCTGAGCCTCTAATCAGCATAAGTATACTGGTTGCTTCAGGTAGATCAATCTGTGCAATGCGTTTGCCATGTATGGAATCATTCAATATTTTTACTTCACGAACTTCCTGCATCTCATCAATATCCGCAGCCACAGAAAAAGCATCTTTGCTCAGTGCCATACTTTCAATGATCAGTGCTGTAGAATAAATCATGTTAACCACTCGTACACCGAGGTCGCGAAATTTGCTGTTCCTTACAGGATCCTTCACCAACGAAATGACATTCTCAATATTGAAGTAATTGAGAGCCAACCTGCAAATGCGGTAGTTCTCATCTTGCTGGTCCGCCAGTACAATCACTGTATTCGTCTTTTCTATGCTGTTATCCCTTAAAGCATTAACCAATACTTGCTGTGGTAAAAGCTCATTAGCTCCTGCTTGTCCCTGCTCTAGTTCATAGAGTCCCTTGAGGCGAATATTTCGAGCTACCAAACCATGATGTTTGAATTGCTGCATGAGAAAATCAACCATGGGATGATCACCAACGATTAAAACCTGATCGGGGTTTTCAGATTTCACTTTATTGAGCAAACTGAAGGCAATGGGTGAAAAGGTACAGGTAATAATGGCTACTAGAATTATACTTGAATTCAAGGAAGGTGAAATGACACCCAGTTCCAAACCGATGGCTGACGCGGCAATAATCAGTGAAAGTCGGGAACTGAGAATGAAACCTGCACTGAATGTTTCTCTCCAGGAGAAAAACACTCTAAATAACATTGATGGAATCAATTTAATGAGATAGGCAGCCAGAACCATAAAAGGGACAAGTATAACCGCCTCTCTCGATTCAAGGAGTGCGGGCAGATCGAATCTTACTCCCACCATGACGAAGAAAATGGGGATAAAAAAGCCATAGCCAATGCCATCCAATTTGTGTCTTAAAGCAGAGGTACTCCCACTGGATGCCAGCGAAAGGATGACACCAGCGAGAAATGCACCCAGGATATTTTCAATACCCAGACTATCAGCCAGGGCAATAAACACCAGGGCTAAAGCAATGGCACCCCGAAGTTTTATCTGTGATGTGGGCGAGGCCAATCGCTCCAATATCTTTTCAGTGGGCAGGTGCTTTTGGAAAAGTGCGGTAAGTCTATGAACAGCCACAAAAACGGCAAACAAAACCAATATGAGGAGAATTTCCAGGGTAAGTCCCTGACTGCGGAGGAGCACATAAATACTAATGGCCAGAATACTTACGAAGTCAGCTATCAATGCTGCAGACAAAATTCTCTGTCCAAAGGGATTACCTGACAATCCGTGTTCTTTTAAGACTGGAACAACCACCCCAAGTGATGTAGTTGACAAGACCAAAGTGATAATCCACGGTTCTGAAACCAAATCTAGACGATGCACAATCAGACCAGTGATAAAAGCCCCACCTAGTGTAAGCACGAAGAGAATGAGACCGAAGATCAAGGGGTTGCTCAATATCCTGGCTAAAATACCAGAACGTTTCTTCGTGTTGACATCAAATAGACTTGTAAAATCTATTTCAAGTCCAGAAAGAAACATGAGGAGTGAAAAGCCAAGGATGGACAGGATGCTTAATACATGATCTTCACGAATCAAATTAAAGCCACTTTTACCCAGTAACATGCCAGCCAGGATTTCCCCAACAACTGCTGGAATTCCTAATTTCCTAAATCGACCGAGAAGAATCGGTACGATGAAGGCCAGAAGAACTACTATGAGCAAAGGGACAAAAGAAAAATTATGAGCATTCATATGGAGGATTATCTAGTAATAAATGGAGCGTATTTAGTATTTAATAGCTGCTGGTAATTCTGAAATTCAGTTCCACAGCTAACTTGCAGTTACTCTTTCTACCACTTCAATCAATTCTTCAGAGGTAAATGGTTTACCAATGGAATCATCGGCTCCAAGGGTGACTGCTTCTTGCAGATAGGAACCAACAAATCCAGTCATGGCTATAATTTTTACGCTTTTGGACTGTTTTCGTATTTCACGTATGGTCCCGATACCTTCAACGCGGGGCATGACGATGTCTGTAATGACAAGATCAGTAGGATTCCTTTGGAACTCAGCAATTCCCCCCCGACCGTCCCTGGCAGTGAGAATATCATATCCGAGTTCTTCGAAGAAATTGACTAAAACATCTCTTATGGATTCTTCATCATCTATTATAAGGACAGTTTTGGGATGATCATTCTGCATGAGATTATCTGATACTTTTTCCTCTGATTTATACTTTCTAAACCGTCTATAATTAGTCAGAATTGTGGAGCTTTAAAAGGACTTTATCAGGTTGGCCTCGTCAAGTAGGCTATCTCAACAATAATGTTATATATTCTTTCCATGGCGATGAAGTAAAGCTTCTCTAATTTTGCTTGCATTATTATGGAATACGGGAAAGTTTGATGCATGGTCTCCATTCATATCATAGATGATGACTCTGAAATCAGGGAGCTCTTAAAGGAGCTGTTTGAATCGGACGAATATGAGGTATCCACCTTTAACTCTGCTGAGGATGCCCATCCCTATATTCTTCGTGAAATTCCAGACTTGATCCTTTTGGATATCGGTCTACCCGGCATGGATGGCCTCACCTTTCTCGAGAAATTGAAAACTGAATTTGATGACGTTGAAGTCATTATGATAACAGGACAGGCAGATCTCCGCTCTGCCATCCGGGCCATCAAGCTAGGGGCGATGGACTATATCCGTAAACCCATTGATCCCGATGAATTAAAGATTCAGGTCAATCATGCCATTGACCGCCGCAAGAAACGTGAACAACTAAGTTACCTTCAGGACAAGAGTCAGAATCATTTTGGCAACATCGTGGGTACCAGTGAACCCATGCAGAAAGTATATCAATTTATCTATCAGGTAGCTGAATCCTCAAAAACAACGATATTAATCAGGGGTGAGACCGGTACGGGAAAAGGGCTGGTGGCCCGTTCCATACATTATCAGAGTCCTCGGGCAAAACACCCGTTCATAGAGGTGAATTGCTCAGCCATCCAACCAAGCCTGCTGGAATCAGAATTGTTTGGTCATGAAGCAGGTGCCTTTACTGATGCCAAGAAAAGAAAAAAGGGACTATTGGAACTGGCCCATGAGGGGACTTTCTTCCTGGACGAAGTCGGAGATATGAATCTGGCATCTCAATCCAAACTTCTAAAGGTACTGGAAGAGAAGACCTTTAGGCGGGTGGGTGGTACGAAAGAGATTAAAATCGATGCCCGCATTATCAGCGCATCATCAAAAGATCTGATGACACTTGTGGAGGAGAATAAATTTCGGGCTGATCTGTATTACCGCCTCAATGTGGCTTCGGTTCGGCTTCCTGCGCTGCGAGAGCGTGATGACGATATTATTATCCTTTCAAATTACTTCCTTGATGTGTTCAATAAGGAATTCAAGCGGAATATCAGGAGTATCTCCCCTGCGGCCCAGAAAATGTTGATGAAACACCCCTGGGTGGGAAATGTCCGGGAGATCCGAAATGTTATTGAGCGGGCAGTATTGTTTGAACAAGGCGATGTGCTTTCACCTCAAACCATCAGTCTCCAACATGATAGCCAGTCCAGAGAGGTACAGGATCTATTGGATGTTAGCGTAAATCAGGTATTTCACCTTCCAGAGGAGGGTATTTCACTAGAGGAACTTGAACAGAATCTATTGAAACAGGCACTTGAGCGCACCGGGGGTAACAAAACCAAGGCTGCGGCATTACTGGGCCTTAGCCGGGAAACTATGAAATACCGACTAAAGAAATTCAAACTATCCTGATAGAATACATCTCTTGTCCTTTATAGCATTAAAGATGGAATGAGTGGGGTTATGGAAGACATCGCTAATAATAGTCAATCGGATCAGATGGACATTCAGGAATTTGATGAATTGATGGAATTGGTCTTTGCTTATACTGCGGCGGCCCATGATTTTGGGTTTACCCACAAAATGAACAACCGTTTCACTGCACTTTCCATGAATGCTTCCTTTTTAAAAAAAGCACTTGAGAACAAGGATTACGACAAAGCCACAACAAAGGCTGCTCAGGTCTCGGAATCCATTACCAACCTGGTAAAATTTTCACAAGATCTCATGAGCACAGACCTTATACCTTCAGAAACCAAACACCTGGAGTTTCCCAGAATGATTTCAGCTGCCATGGGTAAGCTTTTGAATCTTCACCCTTTTAAAGGCATAAATCTCAGGCAAGACCTTCTCCCCGACCCGTTCAGCACTGAGGCGAATCCAGGAATCATCTGGATATTTCTGTATACATATTTGAAAAATGCGAAACGGTATGAGATAGAGGGACCCATTCTACTGAGCACTGCATTTGAAGCTGAGAATAATCAATATTTAATCAAAACAGACGTTCAAAAGATTCTGAAAGCTCCAGAGCAAGGATCTGAAGAATCAGCACTGGTTTTTCCATCAGCTGGAGAAATACCCCTGCGCTATCTAGCCAGAGTGATCAGAAATGTATCCTCAAAATTTGAATTGATCCATCAACCAGAAAGACCTTTGAGTCTTGAGCTCAGGATTACCCTATCCCATAACGAGTAGCTGGTTTATATAAACCGGTTTTTATCACCCATTGTGGTTTATATAAACCGTCCCTATCTTGAAGAATCATTCCATAAAACCTAGATAAGACTTGTAATAAAGGCACTCACGAGGTTTTTTGATAAGAATTGCATTACTTAATGGATTAGTCTTGTCAACCACTTAAAACATTAATTTACAGTTGTGTAAAAGGGAAATGAACTTCCCGAAAGTTTGGTTAATTCATATAAATCACCTGCTTCTTCGGTCACTTAATACCCTCTCCCACGACCGGCTACAAAGACTGGCACGAAAATTGGACTTGTGATACATAGCCTTATCATAGTATCTTGTGTCTATTGCTTAAAGTTATGCATTAAGAATTTCGGCATGACACTTTTGGAAAACGTTATAGATTTGGCAAAGTAAACTTGAGGAGCATTGCTCCGAAATCAAGCTATCATCCATGATTTATGGAATCTTGATTTGTTTACTTAATATGTAAAACATACGATTGGGGATACACTCGTTAATAGGAGAAATCTGTTAGCGATTAATAATAGAGTAATTCTTTAGGAAGGAATCGTCTCATGAAACATCGTAATTGGTTGCGGATCACAGTACTGATCTTTGCGGTCTTAGTACTCAATTTCTGCTCTGTAAACCCATTAACTCCGGACATTGATGGTGATATGTCTTTGGAGAATGGAACACCGCTGGATCAGATCACCTGGGCTAATTGGAACCCCGAAGCCACAGCAGTCCTTGAAGCTGAACAGGACAATGCATTGGGTCGAAGGGCTCGCGGATATGCCTCTAAGAATATACATAACCACATCGGTGGAAATGTAGGTGGTCGCATGACATTCGGCAATCGGGTCGTTGTGCCTGAATATGCCTTCGAAGAGTCAAATTTGGAAATAAGTATTCGCGTGCTGAACTATAACAGGTCTGGACAGACAGCTGCTGGTGTCGAGTTCCTACCTAGCAGACACTATGATGCTGATATGTATATTACCCTCAGCTGGGAATTTCTGGATGTTGACGGGGATGACTGGGAAAGTCTTAACCTGCAACCATATTTCAGTGAGGACCTGGGACAAACATGGTTTCCTGTGGAAGCTTACATCGTCGATCCTGAAGAAAAGACTATTAATTTTGCCATTGATCACTTCACTCAATATGGATGGGCTCTTGGCGAGGATGAAGACGATTAAGCATGTTAATTCATGTATGTTTTTCTATTTACTATCGCCAACAAATAATAATAAAGAAGACATAAATTATGGGTGACACAAATTTACAATCCTTCTTAAGCGCTGTTCACAAGCTGGCAGTTAGAAGATGTGGGCAAGATTTTGCTGACTATCTGATACGTCTGCGAAGCGAGCGTGAGAGGCTGCTAAAGAAGAGTTGGAAGAAGACCGCACCAGAGGAACTAGGGAGCAAGACTGAAATTTTCAGAGAGATCGATTTTGATACAATTCAGCTTCATTCCGCCAAGTTCCTGGAAGAGCGTCAATACCTTGGATTACTTTACGAGATTGCCAAAATAGCCATTCCTTATGGTCAATTTCACAAAGCTCAGCAACTGCTTCTGCTATTGAAGGATCATTCTGCTCTCTTAAAGGATGATAACTTCGCCGTACAGGTTCATCAGAGATTAGGTGATATTTCTTTTTATCTCTCGGATTTCAATACAAGCCTGACCGAATATGAACTCTGTATGGATTACTATATCAAGCTAAAGAATCCTCAGCTACTCGCCGGAGTAATGCTTTCTATAAGTGTTGTTCTCGTAGAGAAAGGTGAGGTAGATCGTGCTGAGAGTCTGATGCAGGAAGCCAAAGCGCTTGCTACAGAGTATCAGCTCAACAGAAAGTTGATTAAGATCAACATGAACCTGGGTAATATTTACCATATGAAGGGTTCCTACGATGACTCACTAAGCCATCTGATGCAAACACTCGAGCTACTGGGTGATAATGATGATCATTCTATCAGGGCGAGAATTCTGCATAATATCGGACTTGCCTACAAGGCGAAACACGAAGATGCAAAAGCATTGGAGAACTTTAATCAGAGTATCGAACTGTCTACCACGGCAGAGAATAACTATATGAAGAGCCTCACATATCTGGAGAAGTCAGAGATCCTCTACCGCGAGGATGATCTGTCCGCTGGAACCGCATTGGCTACATCAGCGTTTCAGGCATTCTCTCAGTTCGGTGATCGGCTGAGTATCGGTGAGACCTACAAGATACTTGGTATGATATCCGGTAAACGGAAGAACTATCGTACTGCCCAGGCATTCCTGGAGAATAGTCTCAGGATATGTAGAGACCATAATAAACCCTTGAACGTTGGTCAAACTCAGGTTGAGTTAGCCCATCTCTTCATGGAGCAGGGAGATACCGATAAGGCTATTGAGTTGCTCAAAGATGCCAAAGCCAGCTTTGTTGATTTACATGCACTGGCTCGGGTATCAGAAGTTGAGGGTGAGTTATCCACCCTGATGGAATAGCGTTACAAGCTGTACCTCCGAAAAACGCGTATCAATAATGGTTGTCAAACCTACCCGGAATTTTAATTGTTTCGGGTAGGTTTTCGGAGTTCAGCTACAACTTGATTTCTATCGGCTTGGGCAAGGTAATCTCTTGCTTAATAATATTATAAAGTCAAATTATCCATTATCAGACTGCTAACATATAGTCTGATTAATCATTTATAAGGTAGGCAATGCAGCCTAAACAGAACAAACTTCGCCTTCAGGATGCCCTGGACCACCTGACAGATATCATCGTCTTAGCCGATGTGGATTATCAGATAATTGATGCAAATCAGTCAGCCAACATCATTATTGGACAGGGCAATAAACTCAGTGGCTTAAAATGCTATAAGATGATTCATGACAAAGATGCGCCCTGTGACAATTGTCCCCTCCCCGCCTCTCTTGAGACCGGGAGCCTGGTGAACTCCAATTATTTTGATGCACGATATGGTGAATTCTTTGAAGAACGCACACATCCCATCGTTGATGATGATGATGGTCTGCAAGGGTTTATCATCACGGTTCGAAACATCAGTGATATCCGGGCAGCTGAGGATGAATCTGCACAGTCCAGACGACTGGCGTCCATTGGTAAGTTAACTGCTGGTGCAGCCCATGATTTTAACAACGTGATGGCTGAAGTGATGGGGCAGATACATCTTATCAAAAAATCAGCAACAGATCCCAAGCTGCTGAGACAACTGGATCTTCTTGAAGGATCCACCCGTACTGGTTCAGATACAATTCGACGTATGCTGGATTTTGCCCGTGGAGGACGGGTCACCGAGAAAGAAACAATAGATACATCAAGCCTGATGCAAAACGTTGTCTATATGACCCAGCCAAGATGGATGGAAGTGCAGCAGAAGGAAGGCGTTATCATTTCCACAATAAGTGATTTTAAGCCAGAATTGTACATTGAAGGCAGTAAATCTGAAATTATTAACGCGGTTACCAACTTGATCTTCAATGCTGTAGATGCCATGCCAGATGGGGGTTTGCTCACCATGTCCACTGCTGAGTATGATGGTAAGATTCACATCAATGTTCAGGATACTGGAACAGGAATGACCGAAGATGTGCGAAACCGCATTTTTGATCCTTTTTTCAGTACCAAAGGGAGCTCTGGCACCGGTCTTGGGTTAAGTGAGGTCTATGGCACCATAAAACGGCACGATGGTGAAATCATAGTCGATAGTGAGGTGGGTATCGGGACCATGATGACCCTCAGTTTTGATAAGGTTGATACGGGCCCTGTGGAAATACCTATTCTGAAACTGGAAGTCCCTCCCATCCGTATTCTGGCAGTGGATGATAATGAGTACTTTACAGAGATACTCAATGAGTTACTCACTTCTGAAGGACATACGGTTTCCACCCACACGTCAACTGCCAACGCTTTCAAGGATTTCGAACAAAACCAGTATGATCTGGTCATTACGGATATGGAGATGCCTGAATTGGGTGGTCGAGAATTCGCAGAAATGATTAAATTAACGGGAAAGAGGACACCGGTTCTACTGCTATCAGGCTGGCCAATTTTCCTTGAGGATGAACCTAATCTGGCAAAATTTATCGACTTCGCGCTGGCCAAACCTTTCACGGTGGAAGACATTCAGGAAATTATTCTCAAAGCCATAGAGTTTGGTAAATAAGCTTTTACCCCACCCTGCTTCACCTGCTACACGAACCATCCAGAACATTTTTTCCAAGTGCCACATGGGCAGAGATAATGAGGGCTAATCACTAAACCTCTCTTACAGGGTTCTCTTGTCTGAATAACTCAGCCTGTTGATCCTGCCAGGCTCCAGCAAGCGTTCTGAAGGTGCTATCAGCATGAGCGAAGAAAATCTTGAATGCTTCACAGAGATAGTGTAGCCCACTCCCCTCACCTTGAAGGAGGCGATCCTTTGGGCAACCGCCTCGGCACAATGCCAACCATTCGCAGGCGTTACATTCCCAGGGTAATATTGATTTAGCTGATCCAAATCGTATCTGTTGATCTCCATTGAGCATATCTATCAATTTTAACTCATTGACATTCCCAAGAAGATTTTCAGAATCCACATAGAAATCGCACGAGTAGATGCTCCCCTCATGCTCTATGGTAAGATAGACACCACAGTCTGCCAGGAGGGTACAGTCTGCCGGTGGATGCCCAACATACTTACGAAAAACTGAATCAAAGAATCGTATGGATGTTTTCGCCACCAGATCATCAATATCCAGGGCCCAGAGATCGAAGGTACGGCACAGGAATTCGCCATATTCCTCAGGACTAACAGTATATAGCGCTAAATCTGAGGGTGCATCGCCATACTCCACACAGGGGATGAACTGTATGTGATCCAATCCAAGGTCCTTATGAAATTGGTAGATCTCCTCAGGATATTTCACGGAGTAATCATTTACCACAACAAGCACATTGACATCAACTTGATGCTCAAGCATGAGGGTTGCAGCATCTCTCACTTTTTCAAAGGAGGGCTCGCCTGCCTTATCTACACGATAGTGATCGTGGACATGGGCAGGTCCATCCAACGAGAGTCCCACGAGAAATTTATTCTGGTGCAAGAAGGTAGCCCATTGCCCATCAATGAGGGTTCCATTCGTCTGTAGTGCATTCTCTACTTGTGTTCCCCTGGCATACTTCTGTTGAAGCTTAATTGCTTTTTCGTAGAAAGGCAGACCCATCAGAGTTGGCTCGCCCCCTTGCCAGGCAAAGGATATCTGACTTCTGGACTGCTCTAGCGCCTGCTTAATAATGGTGTCCAGGGTTTGCTCGGACATGCGGTGAATTTTCGACTCTGGGAAGAGGGCTTCCTTTTCCAGATAAAAACAATATTTACAATCCAGATTACAGTCAGGACCTGCTGGTTTGATAAGCAGGCTATTTAGGGGAAGATATTTCTGCCGCACTATCCCGACACTTCTCTCATATACCCCGTTGATAGCATCTCAGTGCTGACGAATATAAATTTGTGAATTACATCAGCCATTAATTGGCAATCGAGTTATGTATTCTCCAGTCAATTCAGCAATGGCATTCAGCAGTGCCGGAGGAGTTGGTGGCACAGGCGGCTCTCCTGCTCCTGTGGGCGCTTCTTCACTCTTCACAATGTGAATGTCCATAATGGGAGTTTCATCCATTTTTAGAAGTGGATAGTTATGGAAGTTGGATTGATTAACACGTCCATTTTCAAGCGTGATCTTGCCATGCAGGGCTGCGGTGAGTCCCATGACGATACCGCCTTCCACTTGAGCCCGAACTCCATCAGGATTGATAACCTGGCCACAATCAATGGCAGCTGTCATTCTATGAATACGGAACTCACCTGACTTCTCCTGGCTTACCTCAGCAACCATGGCGCAATAACTGCGAAAACTATAATGAACAGCTAACCCTCTGGCATGACCCTGTTCAAGGGTACTGCCCCAGCCACTTTTTTCTGCGACCAGATCAAGGACACCAATGTGACGCGGAGAGTCCTTGAGTAATTCTCGGCGATAGGTATAGGGATCCTGTCCTGCAAGCCTGGCAAGTGCGTCTAACCCACATTCATTGACAAAGGCATTCTGAGTGTGGGCTACGGATCGAAATGGTCCTGTGGGTACAGGCAGGGGCGTCATAACCACATCAACATGGATATTGGGGATGGAATAGACCAGATCGGGAGCACCACCTGTAATGGTCCCATGCCAGCCAACCTGAGGACCAGAAACCGTATGTTTCCAATAGAGAGCTTCACCCCTGTCACCTATCCCAGCTTTCAGACGATGCACCGTAGCCGGTCTATAGGTTCCATGTTTGATATCCTCATCCCGCATGCGTACCACTTTCACGGGTTCAGAAAAGTGTTTGGCGACTTCAACTGCATCTACTGTATAATCAGCGGCTAAGCGTCTCCCGAATGCCCCACCCATTCTCAGCGTGTGCAGGATTATCCTGGCATCATCAAAGCCCGTAATACTCTTGGCAGCTTCAAAACTTGCCCCTGGATTCTGAGTCGGAGCCCAAATCTCGCAGATTCCGTCATAGAAATGGGCAGTACAATTATTGGGTTCTTGCGGCGCATGATCCAGATAGGGTACTTCAAAGAGCAGCTCCAATGATTTAGCGGCTTTCTTCTTGGATATGTTTCCATCATCCCTGAGTACCTCTCCAGGTCGATCAAGGGCTGTCAGCATCCTCTGCCGTATATCTGCACTATTCAGATTGGCGCTTGGTCCTGGATCAAAATTGACTTTCAGGGCTTTTCGACCTTGAATCGCAGACCATGTATCATTGGCAACGACTGCGACACCACTGGATACCTGCACCACAGCCTTAACGCCTGGAACCTGCATGGTTTCGCTATCGTCATAGTCCAAAACCTGGCCATCAAAGGTGGGAATTCTCTTGATCACTGCGGTCAGCATGCCTGGAAGTGTAAAATCATATCCAAAGATCAGACTGCCATCAACTTTATAAGCAGAGTCCAGACTTTTGATGGATCGACCAATGATCTTGAAGTCCTTGGGATCTTTGAGAATGGGCTTTTCAGGAACATCCACACTGGCGGCCAATGCTGCAAGGTTCCCATAGCTCATTTTTTTTCGAGTACCCTGGAGATGGACATACCCCTCACTGGCGTAGCATTTATCTGGTGAAACCTCCCATTTTCCAGCGGCGGCAAGAACCAACATCATTCTGGCAGTTGCCCCGGCCTCACGCAGTCGGTTATAGTGCGTTCGAATGCTGGCACTCCCACCTGTAGTCTGACTGCCGAAAACGGGATTGAAATCTCCCTGGACAACACGCACTTTGCTCCAATCGGCTTCAAGTTCTTCGGCCAGGATCATGGGCAGGGCAGTATAAATCTTTTGTCCCATCTCACTTCGAGGCATGACAACCGTGACGGTATCATCAGATCCAATACTCACATAGATGTTTGGTTCAAAAGTAAATGTCTCAATTTGTGTCCTGCTTTCACACCGACTTATTGAGAAACCTAAGAGTAGAGCAGCTGTTGATCCTGAACTCAGTTTTATGAATTCACGCCGAGAGATCTGGCCCATCTTTAGCTCAGTCATCCTGCACCTCCCCTGATACCGTGTGGATGGCCTTGCGAATTCTCTGATATGTCCCGCAGCGGCAGAGCACACCTTTCATGGCGGCATCGATCTCTGCATCAGTTGGATTGGAATTATTTTCCAGGAGTTCGACAGCAGTCATGATCTGTCCAGGTTGGCAATAGCCACATTGGGGAACCTCTTCATCAACCCAGGCCTGTTGAACGGCATGTAGTCCGTCCTTTGCAAGACCTTCAATGGTGGTAACAGATTTATTTTCAACAGAAGCTACGGGTGTGATACAGGATTTCGCAGTTTTGCCTTCAATATGCACTGTACAACTGCCACAGATGCCTATACCACAGCTGTATTTGGTTCCAGTGAAACCCAGTGTATCCCGAATGACCCATAGGAGAGGTGTTTTGGGATCTACCTCAACAGAAACTTGTTGCCCATTCAATTGAAATGAAACCTTGGTAATCATGTGAATCCCCTTTGTATAAGATCAGACAATATTATACAATGATATCCAAGGGAGGGACACAAGAAATATACCTAAATCATGATAGGTAATAAGCTCTGAAGATTATGGATTATTGTACTTTCAGTAAAAATCAGTCCGTCTTGCGAAGGAAGAAATCAACCAGTCCGAATACACAGAGCAGAATAAGAAGTGCCTGTAGCTGAGTGATGACACTCGTGGTAAGCAATGGGGTTTGCAGCCAGCCCAGAGAAATCACACTAAACTTAATAAAATAATAAGCGAGTTTTGAAATGAGAACCGCCCCCAGAAAAGCGACCAGGCCACTTGATCTGCTTTGAGATAGCATACCAAGCACAAAGGCAAACACCATCAGTTCTCCACTCATGATCAAAAACTTGGGAAAGACGGGATGACCCGTACTCAGGAAGGATAAAACTGGGAGAGCCGCTGCAATTCCCATAGAATTCCCTCGATTTGAATAGACAACCGTGATCAAAACCAGGATCTTCATGGGGTCGAACTGATAGAGCGGAAAAGGCAGAATATGTGCAAAAACGATGGTTACATAAAAGCTTACAAGGACAAGTGCATCTACCAGGGCAACCCGTGACAACGAATTTGGAACAGCCAGTCTGTCCATATTAACTGATCTCATTTATGACCTTTCGTGTTTCTCAAAAAATCCAATCCTACCATGATTTCATTAAAAATTCATCCAGGGATAAAGCTTGGATATTCTCGTGCAGCAACAATTCAAGCTGCTCCGGTGTATTATATCCCCAGGTGGCACAATAGACCCGAGCACTGGAATCCTGTTTCGCTTCCAGAATGGTTCCCACATGATCGTCTATGAAATGAACCTGCTCACGCTCAACGCCCCTTTTGGTCTGAATCGAGTTCAGAATCTCGGGCTTACGTAATGTTTTGACAGCCTGAAACATTTGATCGGACCTCAAAGCTATTCCATTGTGCTCTAATATGAGGCGAACAGAAACCAGATCCTTGGTGGTGACGATAAATATCTCCCCAACATCCCTTGATTTTAAAAATGAAGCCATGCCTGGATACAGTGGGTTCAGATTCAGCCAGCTCTCGGGATTTTGAGTTTGAAGCCGCTCCCGCTCAGCATAAAAGAGTCGACGATATTCCTCCCGGTGGATTTCATTATTGTCCAGGAAGCCATCAAACTTAGCCTGGGTTAGAAATTGCCTTTTTTCAGACATGGCCAGGAGGAGAAAAACATAATCTTCTCCACGTCTGATTAGTGGACGCAGATTACGAAACTCCCCTATTTCAAGATCGCTGAACCCACTGAGATCCTTCCGAGGTTCATAGTCCCAATTAGCATGAGTGAAGGCGTTGTAGGCTGTTACCATGCACTCATCTATGCTATCTGCAATTACCCCGTCAAAATCAAGTGCTAGCATCTGGTAGCCTGCTGATTAACGCTGTACGCGTGCAGAACCGCCACTGGCAAATGCTTCCACCTCAGCCAATCTGGCCATGGTTACATCACCGGGGAAGGTTGTCGATAGCGCTCCATGAGCCCATCCCAATCGGAGTGATTGGTCCAGGTCTCTCCCATCCAGAATACCGTAAATCAATCCTGATGCGAATCCATCTCCTCCACCTATGCGATCAAGTACATTTAATTCACAGGTGGGACTGATAGCCTGCCCTTCTGGGGTCCACACAACGGCACCCCACTGATGGCGGTTGGCAGATTCCACCTCACGCATGGTGGTAGCCACCATTTTCACGTTGGGGAAATCACGATGAACTTCTGACATCATCTGGAAGAAGATGGAGGTATCCAATTTCGATTTTTTCTCCACATTGGGACCCTTTACGCCCAGTCCCATCTGCAGGTCTTCCTCATTGCCAATAAGCACATCTACATACCTAACTATTTTCTTGAAGGTTGCCTGAGCCTGATCAATACCCCCCATGGATTCCCATAGTTTGCCACGATAATTCAAATCAAAGGAAGTGATGGCACCGGATTTTTTCGCAGCCTTCATCGCCTCGATAATCAACTCGGAGGTAGTTTCTGAGAGAGCTGCAAAAATACCACCAGAATGGAACCAGCGCACGCCTCTACCAAAGATATCATCCCAGTCAAAATCACCTGTTTTCAACATGGCTCCTGCTTCATTGGCGCGATTGTAAAAGACAACGGGTGGTCTGACACCATAGCCTACATCACTATATACGGTGGCAATGTTTGGTCCTCGCGCTCCATCGTGTTTAAACCACTTATAGATTGGTTTGACGCCCATTTCCCGGACACGTGTTTGTACCATTTCACCAATGCCATAATCAACCATGGCAGTTGCGATACCCGTTTTAAGACCAAAGCAATCAGCCAGATTCGCGGCACAATTATACTCACCACCTGAAACGTGAATACTCAATGATCTTGCTTTGCGAAAGGGATATCTACCTGGATCCAGGCGATGGACCAGGGCGCCCAGGGATAGGAAATCCAGCTCACAGTTATCTTGTCTAATGTCTAATTTTGCCATTGTCTTAACCTTTATTAATTTTTAATCGATATAACATTTCACCGGCTTTGGGGACATAAAGAACCCCTTCTTCCTCGCGGTCTTGATAATCTTCAATATTTATTGTGGCTGGATCACGATAACCGAGATTGATCCTCTTGCAGGTCTCTTCAGGAATTCCCGTTGCCAGGATTACATTTACTCGGGGTTTCTCTACCCCATCCTGGTAGGTGCCAATTCCCTTGACATGGGTGGAATGAGCCATTACCCCACCTGGGATATCCGTGAATCTATCTGGTTGTTTTACGAAATAGTCACGGACGTGGTACCCTATCTGCTCGATAATCTCACCATGCATCTCTGACACCTGGGTGATATGAGGGGCAAAAATGATAAGATCACCTCCATCAGCAACCACTGGTTCAAGTTTGTACATGCATTTGCCACCTGTCCAGAGTTCATCATACATTTGAGGGGCTCGTGAGAGGACCGTATGGTAAGATCGATTGGTATAGACGATATGAAGTCTATCTGACAGGTTTGAAGCGGCTTCCCAGGCATCCTCAGGCGTTCCAATGTATAAGCCAGCCAGCTCTGTGCCCTTTATGACAAGACTCATGCACATTCTTTCCACTGGAAGGAATGAAGCAGCCTTATCCACCACAGCTCGAACTGGTGTATATTTGTGACCAATAATCATGGGATTGGTGATGAGCGCACCCAGCCAGTGAAACATATCTATGATTTCCTGACCTGCTATTCCAGGGAAGAGATATTTATTACCTCCCGAGAACCCCACAACTTCATGGGGGAAGGTTGGACCAATAATGAGGAGGATATCATAATCGTAAACCATTTTGTTGATGGTTACACTGACTGCTTCTTCCATCAATCCACCGGATAATTCAGAAACATCCTCTGCAGAGAAGGTTCCAGCAACTTTTAGTTGAGCTGGGTCCTGCCAATGATGGGTGAAGAATCGGGCTTTGGGATAGCGTGAGGTGCGTTCTTCCTGGGTAATTCCTACCCTATGATTAATCGCTTCATCGGTCATGGGAGGATGGGTTCCCAGGGCGACTATAAAATCTAGCCACTCCACGTGTTCAGACAGTTCAGCATATACCAGCCTGAACATGAGGTCGATGGGTGCTGTCCTGGTATGATCCGGGATAATGCACAAAACCTTCTTGTCCTGCATCTCTCTGGAGGAAAAGCTCTCCTTAATCAGATTCCTGACTTCAGCCTCGGAGACTGATCTGTCTGTAAAACCCAGTCCTAACATGCGGTTTTACCTCCTATGGACCTTATCAAACATCATAGGTTGTCGCTGAGGTATTGCCACCCCGTCCCGTCCAATTTGTGTGAAACCATTCACCACGGGCCTTATCAATGCGCTCATAGGTGTGGGCACCAAAGTAATCGCGTTGGGCCTGGAGCAAATTGGCTGGAAGCCGCTCAGAACGATACCCATCATAGAATGCCAGGGCAGCGCCCATAGCTGGCATGGGCACACCCAATTCAATGGCTTTGGTAATAACTCTGCGCCAGGCAGCCTGTGCTTTGGTAACTGCCTCGGTAAAAAATGGGTCCAACAGGAGATTTGTTAAGTCGTGATTTGCTTCAAAAGCATCCTTGATTTTCCCCAGAAAGGCAGACCGGATAATACAACCACCACGCCACATAAGTGCAATACCACCGTAGTTGAGGTTCCAGCCATAACTTAATGCCGCTGAGCGCATTAGCTGATATCCCTGAGCATAGGAAACGATTTTTGAGGCATACAGGGCATCTTCCAGATCATCAATGAAGGCTGCCTTATCTGCAATGCTGGATTTTTCAGGACCGATGAGAATCTTCGATGCTTCACGGCGTTCGTCTTTGATAGCTGAAAGTGCTCTGGCAAAAACGGCTTCGCCGATCAATGTCAGGGGCATCCCTTCATCCAGGGCAGCAATTGCTGTCCATTTACCAGTGCCCTTCTGGCCAGCTGTATCCAGGATAAGATCGACGGTGGCATCACCATTCTCATCTTTGTAGCCCAGGATATCTCGGGTGATCTCAATGAGGTATGAATCCAACTTCCCTGTATTCCATTTGGCAAAGACTTTGGTCATCTCTTCATTGGACATGCCCAGTCCCTGACTCATCATCTGATAAGTTTCACAGATCATCTGCATATCGCCATATTCAATTCCATTGTGAACCATTTTCACAAAGTGTCCGGCACCGTTCTCACCGACCCATTCACAGCAGGGTTCGCCTTCATCAGTGTGGGCGGAAATCTTCTGGAAGATGTGTTTTACATGTTCCCAGGCTGCGTTGCTGCCACCAGGCATGATGGATGGACCTAGTAAGGCTCCCTCTTCACCACCGGAGACACCTGTCCCGATATAGAGCATCCCCTTGGATTCAACCAGGGCAGTCCTTCTGATGGTATCAGGGAAATGTGAGTTGCCGCCATCAATGAGGATGTCACCCTTTTCCAGAAAAGGCATTATCTGTTCGATAAAGGCATCCACAGGAGCGCCAGCCTTGACCATGATCATTACCTTGCGGGGACGTTCAAGACCCAGGGCGAATTCTTCCACGCTATGATATCCATAGATATTTTTACCTTTGGCGCGACCGCCAACAAAATCATCAACTTTTGAGGTCGTGCGATTGAAACACGCCACTGTGAAGCCTTTGCTTTCCATGTTGAGGATGAGGTTCTCCCCCATGACAGCCAGGCCGACAACTCCGATATTTGCTTTTTGTTTTGTCACTTTAAACTCCATTAATTCAATATGTTATTGTTTCTTTATTGTGGTTATACCAGTCTTTGCATTGTTCTTCAGTGATAACCAGTTGCCCTATCATGGCTTCCCTAGCACCATCATCATCCTGATCTCGAATAGCTTCAAATATCTGTTCATGAAGCTTAACGGTCTCACTTAAGGCAGTATCAACCGTATTGTGCACAATTGTCCAAATCCCCGGCATCAGTCTAAGAATGGGCTCCATCTGGAGAGCTATTATGGGATTTTTTGTGGCTTGACAAATTCTCAGATGAAAATTCTGATGAATCTCACCTATATATTGAGCATTATGATTTTCATATTTATTTAAGTCTGAAAGGTTTTTCTCCAAATATTTCACATCTTCCTCATCACGATTTCTGGCAGCCAACCATGCGATTTGAGGTTCGAACATTTTGCGAACCTCTACAACCTGTAGGATGAGGGCATCATCGAAGGTCATCTGCAGAAATCGATTCATGGGTTTCACTGCATCGGCCAAATTGTATTCACTGACATAAATACCACTCCCCTTACGAATAGTTATCAACCCTTGAATACTCAACATCTGTAGAGCCTCTCGTAAGGCAGTCCGACTCACACCAAACATCTCACACATTTCTTTTTCTGTGGGAAGTTTATCTCCTGGAACAAATTTCTTCTGAAGAATCGATTTCTCGATTTCACTTTGAATCTTATTGCTCAGGGTTTGTGTACTGCCAACTTTTGAGTATGTATACATCAGATGTTTCCTTCGATTTTCTTGACTGAGTTCGTTTCAATAAAAACCAACATGCTCAGATAGTAACAACATTTATTCAATTTGGAGTAAATATGAATCTCAAATAATTTGTCATACAAATCTAAAATAGAGTAAGAATGACCAGAATAAAAGGGTTGAAAACTATTTGGGATATAGAAATCACCTCACACAATCAAGGTGCGTTACAGACATTAGGAGTGTGAAGATGCAGTGTCTGGCTGATGTGCTTTGAAACGAGCTTGTTTGCTTCCTTAATTGATTCGTAGCTCGGTCTGGGCGTCGAAAAAATGCAAATGTTCAAAATCAGGGTGTAGATGAATAGTTTTTCCTGGTGTGAGTATCTCACCGGCGCTCACTCGGGCAACAAGCTCAACAGTTCCCAGCAAGGCATGGAGGTATGATTCACTTCCCATGAGCTCACTGATTTCAAGCTTCGCCTCCAATCCCTTACCAGATTGATTAAGGGAAAGATGTTCTGGTCTGACTCCCAGAATCACCTGCTTGCCGTTATAGGCTTCCAATTTGGAATAATCAGCTTGTGCATATTTCAAGGAAAAATTTTCTCCTCCCAGTGACAGATTTCCATCAATCACAACTTTTGCTTCAAGAAAATTCATTGAGGGAGAACCAATAAAGCTGGCAACGAATCGATTCACTGGTTTCTTATATATTTCCAGGGGCGCGTCAGATTGCATCAGGTAGCCATTCTTCATAACAACAATTCGATCTCCCATGGTCATGGCTTCAACCTGGTCATGGGTGACATACATCATGGTGGATTTCAGCGACTGGTGGAGCTTTTTAATCTCATTACGCA
>JACKQG010002659.1_pt1 | contig 22935 bp, 31 predicted proteins | sample 8237621 | NCBI WGS metagenome assembly JACKQG01 (sample SAMN15677084, study PRJNA649215) | marine metagenome | biome: marine; feature: Black Sea; material: saline water; isolation source: suspended particulate matter (SPM) from the Black Sea western gyre | collected 2013-06-09/2013-06-10 | depth... | reverse complement strand
TAATTTAAAACATTTCTGCTCCTAATACCAAAACGCTAGACACAACACACATTGACTTATAAAAATGTAACCGGAGAAAGGGTACATGAGTATGAGCAAATTGTACACTACCTACTAAATTTCTATTAATAAAATTTAAGTTTTTCAAAATGATATATAAACTAAAAAAAGAGATCAATATTCTGACCTCTTTTTATTGTTACTTTCCTTTGGGATAGTCATTGATATAAAATCCACGACCTTTTAATCGAAAAGCAGGAGTACCTATTTGCTTTGTCATCCTAAACCCTTTGCAGTATTTACATTCGATACTTTCTTGAGACCTAAAATTACATAGCACTTCTTTTTCATGCTCACATTGCTCACATTTAAATCTGAATATTGGCATTACAACAATCCTCTATCAACAAATGAAGTAAATTCTCCATTTTGAACAACAATTAAATGATCATGTAAACAGCAATCTATTAATTCACACGCTTTTTTAATCTTCTTGGTAATGGATAAATCATTATTTGAAGGATTAAGATTACCTGAAGGGTGATTATGACCAATGATAATTGCAGCAGCATCCAGTTCTAATATTCTTTTAATTATTTCTCTGGGATATACTGCTGTTTGGGTCACAGACCCTTCAAACAAAATTTCAGTTGTAATAACCTGATTTCTGCCATTTAAGAATATCGCTCCAAATAGCTCCTTATCTAAGCGTTTACCTATTTTAGAATTAAAATGCTTTGCAGCATCGTATCCTCCTTTTATAAAATCGCCTTTTTTTAACTCAAAGCGTTTGCGGTATTCATCAGATATTTGTTCATCTGATACTTTTGATAACATATTCATATCTTATCCTTTACCATGATTTTAAGTGATTTATAAATACTCTCCTGTGTGCCTCTATCTTTAACTCTGGCAACAAGTTTTATGACTTCACTTTGGAACCGATTAAAGATTCCGGGTTTTTGATGTTTATTTCGCTGTGTTACAGAAATAAATATAGAAGTGGTAATTGTTGATAAAGCGGAAGCGTCCATGGCAGAGCCATTTAATCTTTCATTCTCATCAAGTACGACTTTATATATATCAAACCATAACGACGGAAGTGACTTCTCAAAATATTCCATCTGTTTTCTCCTCTATGTATTGGGGTAGTTTAATAAACCTGGATGTTTCAGAATATACTTCTCTTTCCACAATCCCGAGTTTATGTTTTAGCTGTTTTAACTGTTCATTTAATGACAAGTATTCTTGAATATATTTCTGAGGTATATTCTCCTGTGTCATTCTCTGTGTAAATTCAATCTCTGACATATTGTGTGGATTTTGATACTTTTCAAACTCATATGCAATTGATTCTTTTATCTTTTCAAACCGTGATTCAATAAAGGAAAGCTCTTCTTTTATTTTAGTAGCATCCTTTGATACATCTTCCATAAATGCAGAAGCGGATACACTTTCCATTTCAGTAAAGTCATCATCAAGCCCTTCAATGTTCACTCCCACATCATCCATAAACTGAGCCGTGTCTTCATCAATAAATAGCTTCATGCTATTTGAGTTTATATCAGTCAGTGGAGCATAATCAGATACTGTTTTCTTAAAGCCTAATACCGTATCTTTGAACTTATTGGTAAGAGTCTCATCGACGCTCGCCTCCATATTACTGGAAGTAAAAGGCTTTAAGATTTGTCTTGAACCAAATTCATCTGTTGGGCATTTATGATTTCGGATAAGCTCTTGTGAATACCAAAGCGTGGGTGTATCCGTATCTATATCACGAGTAAGTTTAATTCGAGATGATGTGAAGTTATTGCCGTCTTCAAATGAATCAAGTTTAAAATCATCAATCTCTTCACCTATTTTTTCAGGTGTATGGATTATTAGTTTACTTTTCATGCGTCTCCTTTATTTTCCAAACTTTAACGTGCTATGCGTACATACACTGTTAAATGGTTTTTTACTGCAATAGCTCTCGGTACAAAAACCTCTACTGTCTAATACGACCGCTTTATTTTTGTACTTGCAGTAATCTTTTAGTTTATTCTCTTTTTTCAAATATTCTTCATACATCTTTAAAAACCCTGGTAGTGTTATTTGATTACCCTTGTTTCGATAGTTCAGATAACCTTCAGCGATTTTCTGAGTTAATCCCTGCTTTACTTCCATGGATGTTATATTGGAAAGCCATAATGGAAGATTGTCAATCTTCTTTATTTCCTGTATGATAAATCCAACATTTTCATTGCTTTGAAAAGAGACCGTAGGCTCTAAAGGTTTAACCTTTAATTGTGAGCCTACCGTCTGTATCGCGGAAGGAGAAAAAAGAGGTCTTTGCGGTGGACTTTCAGAAACATTCAAACCGTGCAGAAAGTGGTTTACACTTATAATCATTTCATTTAGAATATTTAATGGCTCGCTAATTGGTTTATGAAGTGCTTCTTTTTTAAATTCTTTATAAGGCTCATTTTTATGGGTGAGTTCTATCGCTGCTATATCAAGCTCTAAGGTTGAGGGTACCTGAAAGGTCACTTCAGAAATTAAATAATTTCCTTTCTTAGACCCTGTAATAACAGGAAGTGTAATTACTCCGGGGGTAAAGCCATTTGTATGATGGACTTTCCATTGCCGGGTTAATCCCAGTTTTGGATATTCTTCCTTTAGTTTATTTATCCAGCTATTTACTTCATCTTTTATTTTTTCAGTTATCAAATCTTTATAGTCCATTTAACGCATTCCTCTCATCGTCATCTTCGTATTCATTTAAGATGATTTTGATATCATTTGAACTACAGCCTCTGCAGATGATATCTTTTTTTACATGGTTATCTGCTATTTTATCTTCCAGTGATTCGAGTGGTGAAAGATGAAGTAATTTTATATCACCGTCTGTTTCAATTTTAAATGTAGTCTTATTCCAAATGGGTAATAAGAACCGTTTATTTGTGTTTTTGCAAGATTGGCAATAGATGTCCATTTTTTCGTCTCCTTAAATTTAAAAGTTCTTTTCTATTTTCAATTATTTCTTCACCTAAACTCTCAGGCTTAACTATCTTTATTTTCCTCTGTGGTACCGTAACCATTTTACCCTCACATTCAGAGCAGGAAATATATTTGTTCTCAAAACAATGGCTGTCTTCATTGTAATCCATTGCATCAAAATCTACTCTTTTAACATAATTAATAATATCTTGAAGCAGATGTCTAAAGGCCGTTGCTGAGAAATTAAAGTCCTGACATAAAGAGTCTTCAATAACAATGTTACCATTATCAATTTTGATTTCTCTAACAAGTTCTACGGATGTTGTGAAGTATGAATAATTAAAACAGGCATTACATACAAGGTGCATATATCTCCTTTTAAAGAAAAAGGGGAAGATAAATTATCTCCCCCTTGTTGGTGGTTGTTTTCTGCTAGCAGTTTTCAAATTAGCAGACGGGAATTTAATATCCCAAATCGGTCTTAATCTCATGAAGTGTTATATCATAATGACGATGTATTTCTCGAAGTCCAAAATCACTGGCTGGGCACATTGTGTCACAAAACTCATTATCTACCTTGCCATTGTTCTCAGTAATACATTCTCTACATATCTCAAGAAGTTCAGTTTTATCGATATAGTTTTGACAATAGAAACATCCTAAACAGGCCGTATGGTAACAAGATTCAATTACATTTTTATGATAATCAAGGGTGTCTATCCCATCACAATTGGCACAATAGAATGTTTTATCTTCTCCATCATAGCACTTCTCAACCAAATCATCCATATTTTCTTTGATGACATTAAGGGTTCTATTTGTATTTATTTTACACAAAGAGATCTCAAGTTGTCCATTTTTTAATGTGATGATATGGTCAAAGTTTAAGTCTATGTTGAATGTATTCGTGTTTCCACACCATGAGCAGAAAAGATTATTATCTATATATCTTCGATCGTCACCGTCATAGGTCCGTAGTGCTCTGGGCATCGTTTTTCTCTGATACATCTGTTATCACTTTTACTATACCTCCAACAGCAGATGAAACATCTGCAGTCAGTTGAAGGTTTTCACTGATACGAGATTGCCTTCTGCTATTAATACTATTTTTAATATTACTCGCTAGAAGGTATGTATTTGCTGCAAGCATAACTGCATTTGAAATGATACTTGCAATTTTCACAATTGAATTTGGTGAATAATTTATAGGAAGTATTTTATCTTCCAATTTATCTCCCTGGTGAGAGAATAAAATGAATTAAACGCGTGGTAACATATACAGCTCCAACCATCCAAAATGCTTCTTTGGCGATATCAATACTGACATGGTCAATTAAAATATCACCATTTTCAAGTTTTTCCATCTTCATCCTTTCCTTTTAAAATATTAACTAATTGCATTGTGGTATCCAGTAATGCTTTCTGCCGACGGTATCTTGAATAATCCCGTATTGCAATTACAGAAGTACCCGTGATAAACACGCCAGCAAAAAGTATTGAAAAACCAAAAATAACATGTTTCATTGAAACATCAATCACTTCGTGCTTTTCTTTCGCGGGAAGCTTTTTAATATTACTCCTCGACTGAGTCATTTACTTTTAGTTCTTCTGTTTTATTTTCTTTATCAATAAAAACATCTGTAACTCTAATAAATAATATAACTGCAGATATTGCAATTTGACCATACTGGACAAAACGTCCAGTCTTACTTAATAGTTTAGTCATAATAATTCCTTTCGTTGTTTCGTTTTATAACTCGTTCATAGTTTTCTTATACCAAGAAAATTTGATAATAATCGTGTATAAGATATCAATTATAGTAATCCTCACTAATACTATCGTATGAAAAAAGTATAAAAAAATTACAGGTAAATTACAGGTGGTTAGTGAAAATGGGGTCTATTAGGGACTAAAAAGTGTATATGAATGTTAAATAAACTGGGAACATTTTCTTTTCTAAAGTTATTAAAAACCCTGTTTATAGGCATTGGAATGTAGTTTTCAATGGTCTTAAATTTATACAATTGGTAATTGCCGGGGTGGTGAAATTGGTAGACACGACGGATTCAAAATCCGTTGAGCTTCGGCTCGTGCGAGTTCAAGTCTCGCCCTCGGTACATTATTTCACTTAATTTTAATACAAGGATATTTATGAATAAATTAATTATTATATTTTTAATCTTTATATTTCCATTTACAATTATTTTCTCAAAACCAAAACCGGATATAAAGGTTGTTAAAAAAGAAAAGGTAGAAAAAACGGATATAGAAACTAATTCTACAACTCGAATTAATGAACAAAATTTAAATGTTAAAAAATTAAATAAAAAAAAGAAACTTGGTAAATTAAAAACCAGAAACCCCCGTTTGATGAAGGAACTTTTAAAATTAGAAAAAGAATTCAATATTCAAAAAGAAATTATAAATAATAAGTATAAAGAAAAATTTGAAATTCTAAAAAAACAAAAACATAATGAAATTCAAATATTAAAAGATGAGTTTAAGCAACAAAAGAAAGAACTAAAATCTAAATTTAAAAAAGAAGGAAATAAATGAAATATTATATTTTATTAACACTATCAATACTGACTTTATTAGTCGGACAAACAAAACCAATGGAGAATAAAAAATTGACAGAAAAAGTAAAAAACACTATTGTTGTATTTGAGACTACAATGGGTACGATGAAAGCGGAATTATTTGACCAAAAAGCACCTTTGACAACTGATAATTTTAAAGCATTAATAAATAAAGATTTTTATAATGGAATAATTTTTCATAGAGTAATCAAAGATTTTATGATTCAAGGTGGTTGCCCAGATGGTACAGGTAGAGGTGGGCCTGGATATAAAATTAAAGATGAATTTCACCCTGAATTAAAACATACAAAAGGTGGATTATTATCAATGGCAAATGCTGGACCAAATACTGGTGGATCTCAATTTTTTATTACTTTAAAAGCAACACCTTGGTTAGATAATAGACATGCAATCTTTGGTGAATTAATCGAAGGTTTGGATGTTTTAGAAAAAATAGGTGAAATATCTACAGGTGCGATGGATAGACCTAAAAAAGATATCATTATGAAAAAAGTTTATATTCAGAAATAATATTACTTAACATATAAATGATATAAAAAAAAGCCCCAATTTGGGGCTTTTTTTCTCCTCCTTGAAGATAATTAATTATAAATTATCTGATATATAATTTGAACAATATCATTCACATTTACAATGATATCTCCATTTACATCACCAATATCGTTAATTTCACTCGTCGATTCCATTGTTCCCATAATTATAGAAACTAAAATTACAATATCAGCAACATTTAAATTATTGTCAAAATTAACATCGCCATGTAAAATTATACTGGGTTGATATTCTGTTGTAATCAAAATGGAAGATTCACTTACAATTGGTTCTGCCCCGTGAGCATAAATATTATTATAAGTATATTGTATGCCGTCATCTTGGAATTTATTTTCTATACCTATTGTTGAATACTGACCATGGAGAGGAATAGATGCCTCATAATCACCTACGCTTGTATTATTAAATGTTTTATAATTTATTAATATTTCACCATCTTTATTTTCCTTAGGGTATAAAATTATTTGAAAATCTTCTTCATCATTTTGGAAAAATGTTCTCATGTCTGACCATTCAATAATAAACCTATGTTGTCCTTCATCATAAAATGATAAAACAGCACCTCCAAATCCATCTCGAATATATTCTTGATATAAATTAAAATTTTTTGTGCTTCCAACTGGAATTTCATGTCCTTCATCACAATCGCCTGAATCATTAAAAAAACAAGTTAAGTCACACCCATATTCTTGGCTTTCGCAATCAGGCCATCCATCCCCTATCCATTCTATAGGGCAACAATCCCAATCATTTGAACAGTCATTAACAAATCCTATTTCACATTCACTATTTAGTGCTTTTAAATCATCCCAAAATCCTGCAACCATAGGCGATGGTCCTCCAGGTCCTGGAATAGGATAATTTCTAAAACTAGTTAAAGTTGATTCTCCAAATGATATCCAGCCATTAGAGCTAACAGTAATCTTATCATAATCTTCGCCATAATATTTAAATGAAAAAGGTAGCTCAACAATAGATGATGAGCCTGTTAATGGATTTCCATCTCCATTATCAACTATAAATAAATTCTCACCTAATCCACCATAATAAGGATCTATTTCATGCCATAAATATTCAGGTGCAAATTCGTTTTCTATATCTTCTGAGCCAATTATATAATATCCATAATTATCTGGACCTACAGGATCTGTCGATTCAATTTCACCGACTTGAAAAAATAAATATTCAATTTGATTATATCCTTCTTCATTAAATAGTTGTACTGGTATGTTATAGTAAGAACCATTTTCGACAAACTCAGATACATAAAGTTCAAATTGAGTAGATTCAATAGTTTCACTCGGATTTATATCACCTAAACTTAAAATATTATTAGAAATTCCTAAATCACTTCCATTATATAACATTTTGGCTTTTAAATTACTAATTGGTAGGCTTCCTGTGTTTTCAACAATAAAGTTAAAATCTGTTAAATAATTTCCTTGGTGTAAAATAGTAAAATTATTATTCAAACTAATTTGAGGATGATAACCTTCTATTATAAAGTTATAGGTTGAATTCCAAATATTATTATTGCCATCAATTAATTGTAAGTTTAATGGTATTTCTTCATTATGAAATACATTATTTGAAATTTTTATCTCAAAAGGACCTATTGTACTCTGGGAATAAGGTGCAATACTTGTATTGTTAATTACCCCTTGGATAATTTCAATTTCTGAATGAGAGGTTGTTAATGTTGATATAAAATTATCAGTAGGTATTGCTCCAATATTTACACAGGAAAAATCAATTAATACTTGCTCTCCAGCATTAATAATTTGATTATTATTTCCTAGATTATCATTTATTGAAACATCATCTAAATTAATATATATACCAGGTTGCTCATTATTTATAGTTATTTCAGCCTCATATGGAACTAAATTTTTTCCGGTAATCGTAATTTCAATATTTCCATAACCTGCGGTAATATTTGCCATTATTCGTCCATTTTCATCCGTTAATTCATTCAATATTTCAAAATCATTATTTAAAATCATAACCATTCGTGCATTTTCAATAGGAATACCTTGTTCATCTGTTATATAAAATTCATAACTATGACTACCAAGATTTAAATTTTCTGGTAAATTTAGCTGGATTAGTTTGGGTGTGTCCGTCCAAAGTGAAATTGCAGGGTCTCCCATTAAATTATTCCAATGTGAAAATATGGTTACTTTATCATTTGGATCATCAGGATAAGTTTTTAGTAAAGATATTTTCCCTAATGCAAGTGCTTCCCCAGTTGTATTTCCATTCGCAACAAATATACCATGGTAAATTCCCATATCTAAAATATTGTTATAGGCAGTATGTGTCCCTGAAGTTGCCGTGCCTATGGATGCAATTGCGCCTTTTGGTAGACTTATTGTTCCACTTCTAAGTAGAGCTTCTGCTAATGAAGTTTCATCAAATGCAAATGAACCTGTCCCACATGTAATCATTGTTGCAAACGGTAACATAGGTCCATTAGACAAGGAATTTACATCATTAATATTGAATCCACTAACTCCCCACCACCCTCTATAATTTAAATATGAAATTCCAGCATTAATTTTATCCACCATCCATGAAGAATAATTAAACTCTCCATAATTTATTTGAACATTTTCAATTCCCGCATTATTCATGGTCTCTCTTATATAATTATTGGTTATAATTGTAGAGTTGCCACTTTGTGTTGGATCAGCGACCAATGCAGCTCTTTCAATCCAATTATTATCAATTAATGGACTATCTAAATAAACAGCTTTTTCATAATATAAAATTTTCTGAATAATTGTATTTATATGGTCAAAAGATCGAATAGATATACGACCAATTATTACTTCTGGTAATAAATCATTTCCAGATAATTGTGAATATGGATGGTCTCCCTCACCATTATAGCCCGAATAAAATTCAGTAAATGAATCAATATTAAAATCTCCACCATCATCACCTATTAAGCAAACAAATTCAGGTGCAGGATTAAATTCTTCATAGGCCATTTGAATAAAACTTTTTACATCATTAACATTACTACCCCCAATTTGCTCTGTAGAGATTTCATAAACTTCAAAACCCATTTTTTTTCTCCAATTAATTAATGATTGGAAATTAGGATTAGTACCCGATGCTCCACCTGTAATATATAAAATTGCAGGTTTTTGATAATTAGATTCAGTATTACGAATAGAATTAATTGCAAGTTGATTTGCAAGATTATCAAATACTTTACTATTTATTCGAGTTTCGATATTTAAATCATTTGAAATATCATTTTCTAAAATAGAAAAATCTATATTATTGAAAATTATTATTTTTTCTTCATCGCTAAAAAAGGGATTAATTGTTAATTTATAAAAATGATACCCTCTCATTTTTCCTGCAGATATAATTTGAATTTCAGGTTGAGGGATTTGAAGAAAATTTCCTGCTATTATTTCGTATTCAAATAAATTGATATTAAAGTCAATTTCACCATTGAATTGATAATAGAATGAAGTTGTTATTGGATTAGAATCCTCTGAATTAATTGTTAATGAATCAATGCTAAAAATTTGCTTTGAATCATTATCAAAGGTATAACTACCTAAATCAAAATTGATTCTTGTATAATTAGTACCGCTTTCTGTTTTGGCAAATTCAGAAGACACACCAATTGTTAAAAATAATATTAATATTTTAAAAATAATCTTTTTCATATTTAAATATTTAGAATATATACTATTTCTAAATTTATTACTCTATCAACATGAAATTAGAGATTTTAATCACAAAAATTTTATTATAGTAATAAATTTAAAAAAAGTTTTTTATTGTATTGAGATTTATTCTCAATTTAAATTACTGGGTATTCAAAATAACTATAAATTAAATAAAGGAGAATAAATTGAATAAATTATTTATTGGATTTTTAACAATTATCACACTAAACATAGCATTGTCACAGGATGAATTTTTCACACCGGGATATTCAATAGGTGGCTATGGTGAATTACATTGGAATCAAGCATTTGAAGAAGATAACCAAATTAAAAATACACTCGATTTCCATCGATTCATAATTTACTATGGATACAACTGGACAGATAAATGGTCTTTCAAATCTGAAGTAGAATTGGAACATAATTATGTTAAAAATGGACAGGGCGAGCTTGAACTTGAACAAGCTTATGTAAATTATCATGCAGGTAATTGGGGATTTCAAGGCGGTGTTATATTACCATCCGTTGGATTATTAAATGAATACCATGAACCTCCATTATTTCTATCGGTAGAACGACCAACATATAATAAATATATTATTCCAACAACATGGTTTGCAAATGGGTTTGCATTTTATGGTAATTACAGTGATTTTGGTTTTAGACTTGCGTTAATAGAAGATCTTGAAGGTGGAGGTATTCTTGAAGATGAGCATGTTAGAGGTGGGCGTGGAAAAGGATATAAGACTACAGCGTACAATTGGACAAAAAATTTGAGTGCTACTTATACAGGTGTTAATGGTCTAAGAGTTGGAGGGTCTTTCACACTCAATGATGCTTCAATAAACAATGATGCAGATTCAACATTAGGTGTTCAAATGTTTGAAGTAAATGCAAAGTACGATGCAAACAATGTATTTGCAGTTTTTGAATTTGGACAAAATTCATTTGATGCAAGTAAAATTGAAGGCCGAAATGATTGGAAAAGTACAGGATATTATCTTGATTTAGGTTACAATGTTGGTAGTTTATTAAATTGTGGAAAAATTATTCCATGGTTCAGAACATCAAATGTGGCAACGAATACTGAAAATGATGCAAAAGAAATAACGAGATTAGGATTAACATGGTGGCCAATTAATAATATTGCATTTAAAGCCGATTTTGGAAAAGTAAAAGTTGGTGATGAAGAAACAACTGAAATAAACATTGGGTTTGGCTATAATTTTTAATTTGGGTGAGTAACTATAATCTATTAACAGATAGAATATAGTAATACAGGGGGTGTATAATCATCCCCTATTTTTACAATAAAAGTATGAATAAGTATAAAATTAAATATCATAAAAATTTAAATAAATATTTGCTAAAATTTGGCTGTGTATTTATTTTTTTAGATTTATATGAATTAAGAATAATAAAAAATAAATTAAATTATCTAATTGCTTATAAAAATAACACACCAGAAAAAATGCTTAAAATTTCATTAAATCTAAATGAAGTTATATTCCAGTTTACCTCTTTTGAATTAGAACAGTTTAATAAAATAGTTAATGAATTTTATCAAAAATTACTAAATGAATGTATTTTAAAAATAGATAGTAAATTACTCACAGATGAATATTAGATTAATATTAATCTTGTTTTTGTTTCAGATTGGAACTGCTTCTATAATTATAGAAAATTGTGAAAAAAATATTAATACTACATTTTCACAATATGATTCATTAAAACATACTATTTGGAATATACCTTCTAAAATCAAATATCAAATAGAGGGCAAAACCAAGCAGCGGTTTTTCAAAGATAATCTACATATATGGAAAATTTATAAAAATGAATCACAAATAGGAACTGCAATCTTAGATAATGTTCTTGGAAAATCAATGCCAATTTCATTCTTAGTAATATTTAACATATATGGCGATATTATAAAAACTGAAATTATTAAATATAGAGAACCCTATGGTGGTGAAATTTCTAGTCGTAACTGGTTAAATCAATTTGAAAATTTTAATGATACTTCGTTTTATAATGTGGGGAACGGAATTGATGGAATTTCAGGCGCAACTATTTCTGTAAACTCCATAACAAAAGGAATTCAAAAATTGGCCCTATTATTTTCAATAATAAATTTGAAAACTATAGTAGAATAAATTTAATATTTGATATGGAAATTTCAATCAGTTTATCTACTTTAGATATAAAACTTAAACGGCTTTTAACTTTATTTATAGTTGTTCTAACAATTGGCATTACTACAGGATTAATTTATTTGTCCTTTACAACAGGGTCAAAAATATCTGGCATTGAAGAACATTATAAAGGAAGTGTTATAAAATACGAATTTGACATTCCTGAAAAATATCCAAAAACAGTACAAAATCTTTTACTTACTACACATAATCATTTGCTTTCTTTATCAATAATATTTTTAATTATAGGTGGTATATTTTCACATTCAACCTCAATAAAATCAGATAAATTAAAATCCTTTTTAATTTATGAACCCTTTTTCTCAATCATATTAACATTTGGTGGTATTTGGGGACTTCGATATCTACACCCATTATTTTTATGGGTCATTATAATTTCAGGAACAATTATGTATTCTTCTTTCTATTTCATGGCATTAGTCAGTATTTTTGAACTAAACAAAAAATAGTCCAACTTTCCTTTTATTATTTATTAATAAAAATCTTTTTAATCTCCCCTTTAGTTGAATAATTTAAAGATTAATTTTTTCATCATAATTAATCAATTTATATAAAAATAATGAATAAAAAACTTTTAATTATTAGTGCAACATCACGGAATAATTTTGAACTAGCAAAACAAATTGATACTATAGCTGAATCATTTTCAATTGAAAAAAAACTCATAAATTTAGAAGATTATAATATACCAATTTATACACCGATAAAACAGGCAGAAGGTATACCTGAGGAAGTAAGTGAGTTAACGATTAAGTTTATTAATTCTTCTGGTTTTATATTTTGTGTACCTGAATATAATGGAAGTATTCCTCCTATTTTAACCAATTTAATTGCGTGGATTTCTGTTTCAACAGACAAAAGGAGAGAAGTTTTTAATGGTAAAAAGGCACTCCTTGCTTCACATAGTGGTGGAGGTGGTCATAATTTAATTCAGTCATTGAGAATACAATTAAACCATTTAGGGACAATTGTTTTACCCCGCACCATAATAGTAAATAGTTATACAAAATTTGATTTAGATTCAACTAAAAATAAAATTCAACAATTAATAAAATTACTTTAAAAGTAAAAAGGAAATTATAAATGAGTAATTACAAATCTGCTCCCATTGCAACCAGTGATATGCCCAAAGGCATACCGTATATAATTGGAAATGAATTAGCTGAAAGATTCAGTTTTTATGGAATGAAATGTATTTTAATTATATTTATGACTAAACACCTTATGGACTCAAACGGAGCATTAGCTCCAATGAATAATGAAGACGCAACCTATTGGTATCATTTATTTACATCTGCAGTATATTTTACACCATTATTTGGAGCGATCATTGCTGACGCATTTTTGGGGAAATATAAAACAATATTGTCACTTTCAATTGTATATTGTTTAGGGCATTTTGCGTTAGCAATGGATGAAACGAGGCTTGGACTAACAATTGGATTAACGCTTATTTCCATTGGAGCAGGTGGAATTAAACCATGTGTTTCTGCCCATGTTGGAGACCAATTTGGAAAATCAAATTCTAAATTATTAGAAAAAATATTTAGTTGGTTTTATTTGTCGATAAATATGGGTGCATTTATCTCTACACTTCTTACTCCAATCATGTTAGATAAATATGGTCCAAGTGTTGCATTTGGAATACCAGGAGCTTTAATGGTTATAGCAACACATATATTTTATCTTGGTAGAAATAAATTTATTCACATCCCTGCTGGCGGTTTTCAATTTATTAAAGAAACTTTTAGCAAAGAAGGTATTTCGGTAATTCTGCGATTATTTATAATCTATTCATTTGTAGCAATTTTCTGGGCTTTATTTGATCAAACTGGATCAACGTGGGTATTACAAGCTGAACATTTAAACCGGAATTGGTTAGGAATGCAATGGCTTCCCTCTCAAATTCAAGCTATTAACCCTGTGATGATACTCATTTTAGTACCTTTATTTACATATTTTATATATCCAGCATTAAATAAAATTACAAATTTAACACCGCTTAAAAAAATTAATATTGGGTTATTTTTAGCCGTACCTTCATTTATAATTATTGGATTAGTTCAATTTTGGATAGACGCGGGGCAAACTCCAAGTATTGGCTGGCAAGTCGTCGCTTATGCAATTTTAACAGCATCTGAAGTTTTAGTTTCTATAACATGTTTAGAATTTTCATATACTCAATCACCTAATTCGATGAAATCTTTAATTATGGGATTTTTTATGCTATCAGTTTCACTGGGGAATATTTTTACTGCAGGTGTAAATGCATTTATTCAAAACCCTGATGGTAGCTCTACACTTACAGGTGCATCCTATTTTTATTTCTTTTCTGGACTTATGTTTGGAACCGCAATATTATTTATATTGGTAACTATATTCTATAAACCCAAAGAGTATTTACAAGAAGAAATTAAAATATAGATTAATTATAAGCTTTCGGGGTCTATACCTTCTAACCATTTATACACATGTTCAGAAACAGATTTAAGTATTCCATCAGAAAATGGAGATTTAATATTGGCTAATTCTGTAAGTTTTGTAAAAGGCATACTTCCCCCCACTTTACACAATCTAAGATAATCCTCCCATGCAGATTCCATATTTTCTTGGGATTTTATCCAAAATTGAAAAGCACATGTTTGAGCTAATGTATAATCTATATAATAAAATGGCATTTGATAAATATGAAGCTGTCCTTGCCAAATCCCTCCCGATTTAGGAAATGCTAAATCATCATAATCTCTATCAGGTAAATATATTGATTCAAGCTCAGACCATTTATTTTTTCTTTCTTTTGGTGTAGCTTCAGGGTTTTCAAATACCCAATGCTGAAAATGGTCAACACATGCACCATAAGGTAAAAATGAAAGTGAATCTACAATATGCATATATTTAAATTTTTCAGACTTATCTTTAAAAAATAGATCCATCCATGGCCATGTCAAAAACTCCATACTCATCGAATGTATTTCACACGCTTCAAGTGTAGGCCATAAATATTCAACTAATGGTTGTTTACGGCTAGAATAACACTGAAATGCATGTCCTGCCTCATGTGTTAAAACGGTTACATCATGTGCTGTGCCATTAAAATTAGAAAAGATATAAGGTCTATCGTATGTAGGGAATGCAGTACAAAATCCACCCCCCATTTTTCCTTGTCTATTTACTAAATCAATTAAATTTTCATTGACCATCATTTCAAAAAACTGACCTGTTGCTGGTGAAAGTTCATTGTACATTTTTTTTGCATATTCAACTAAATCATTTGGACTCCCCTGTGGTTTTGGGTTTCCATCTTTAAATAAAATGGAGTCATAAAAATAAAGTTTATCAAGACCTAATACTTCTTTTTTCTTTTTATTTAATTTTTGAACAAGTGGTACAATATAATCGACTATTTGTTTACGAAATCCTTCAACTTCATTTGCTCCATAATCTGTTCGTCCTAAACGAGCATACCCAAGTTCAATATAATTATTGAATCCTAATTTTTTTGCAATTTCAGTTCTCAACTTAACCATATTATCATATAGATTATCTAATTCATTAGCATGTTCTTCAAAGAATGAAAACCGAGCCTCATAGGAGCTTTTTCTTATTTCTCTATTGGCATCAGAATGAAAGGGGCCTAATCCAGATAAATTATAAGTTTCACCTTTATAATTAATTTTAGCACTTGCAATTATATGAGTATATTCATTTTCTAATTTTGTTTCTTCTTTTAACATTTCCATTATATTTGGGTGAAATGTTTTTTGCTCTGTTTTTTTAATATTAAAATAATGGTTACCAAATTTTAATTTAAGATCTAGAAAAATGGTGAATTTAATACTGCTTTAGAAAATCGATTAATTAAATCTTTAAATGTTGGAGACAAGTCATCATAGTATTCTTTTTCTAATTTAAATGGTTTAGAATTAATATTTCGTGCATAATTCAATTCAACCATGGCCTCATAACTATGATGTTCAGCGATAAAATTATTCATTTTAAGCATTATATCAATTTGCTGATCAGCAGTTGAACTCGTATTCAATTGCTTAATTAAATCATTTATAACATTAATTGATTCCTGTTTGTCAAGTCGCTTATATGGAAATTCTTCGTATTTCATTTTTACCTTTAATTTTTATATAAAAAAGTTATTATTTAATGTTAAGTAATAAGTTATGCATCACTTGGTGTTTTATTTACTCTTTGCATGTAATGTTAAGTATTAAAACGCCTTTCTCCTGGAGCAGTATTAAAATAGATTGTATTATCATCAGGATCATTAATCCATGCACCATCAGAGCCATCAGATTCTTTTTTAGCATCGCTCGTCATTTTCAGTCCTTGAGTTTTTAACGAAGCCGCTATTGCAAAAACATCTCCTCCTCGAAAATTTAAAGTGTTAGAAGAAACATGACCTTGAAAAAGGTACAGTTCATTTTCTCCGTCGTTCATTATGGACCATTCTTTTTTAATATTTCCACCTATTTGTGCAAAGCCTAATTTTTTATAAAATTCGTTTGATGCCTTTAAATCTTTTACATTTAAGCAAACTACCATCTTTCCATTTTTAGAATGTGTTGTATTTGTCATTTTATACTTTCCTTCATTAATCTTGTGCATATTTTAAAGATCATTACCGCAATGTGCAAAGGTATTTATGTTCGTCGCAAGGTGAATTGCATTTCAACTGTTTGGCTATAATTTGTGTCACGCAGAATATGAACTATAGGTGGTGTTGGTAACAGTTTTAATTTTCAAATAGTTAATGCCATATAGCACTTTTACTTTTCACAACTAGTTGTTTTAGAATTTATCGGTTTAAATATAATAATTTGTTGATGAACATATAACCCTTACCCAATTTGCACTTTCCTAGCTTATCCCTAATTTTTTTCTCGTCATTGATATCAAATTCTAGATAAACTATCATTTTGGATTTTCTTGGTGAAAATCAAATATTGAACCATTCAAATTCTTATTTAGAACCTTTACGATGATAATTATACTTTCCAAAACCAATCAAGAAATCTAGTTTTATATCGTTACCCCAAACTTTGGGTTTATTCCCTGTCATATCATTAAATACTGTTATTTCATTTTATTTATTGTTGGTTAACGGTCTCGTGTATGAGCAGTAGCGGACTTAAAAGTACAAACCTTTCAGTTTAGCACAAAGTTTATTAAAGACACAGACCTTCGATTTACCACTAAACCCGCTATTGCTTATACACAATGTTGTGCGTTCGCCCTTTTTTTTCAGTCGGTTTAATCAATTTTCAAATGTAGGATTTTTTGGGGTAGGGAAGGCACTCTCTCTTGCAAGTTTTGGTCAAGCGCAGGCTGGTGCGACTTGCAAGAGTGTGTGCCTTTGGGTCGGATTAACTGGCACAGCAACTTAATTTCGATACGTCTTTTCCGAAAGTTATTGCTGCTAATTTTATTCCTTCTCCCAAAGTCAAATAAGGGTAGAAACTGTCTGCCAAATCTTCCACGGTTATTCCGTATTTGATTGCCATACTTAATTGTTGGATAAGTTCTCCGCCTTCGGGTGCGACTACTCTTGCACCTATTAGTTTGTCGGTTTCGGTGTTACGAATGAGCTTGATAAACCCCCTTGTGTCATTTGCTGCTATGGCTCTCGGCACGTCTTTAAGTTCCAATTTTGAAACTTCAAACGGAATGCCTTTGGCTTCCGCCTGTACTTCATCTAAACCTGCACCTCCAATTTGTGGATCGGTAAACACCACCCAAGGCAAAGAAGAATAATCGGCTTTATTGTCTGTTCCTGAGAAAGCATTTTCAACGGCAATTTTACCTTCAAAAGCGGCTGTGTAAACAAATGCAGGGGTGTTGGTTACGTCACCTGCTGCGTAAATATGGGATAGATTGGTTTCCATTTTTTCATTTACAGCGATATGTCCGCTTTCGGTGAGTTCTAAACCGATGTTGTCTAATCCTAATTGGTTTGTATTGGCTTTTGTCCCTGTGGCAATTACTACCTTTCCTTTTTCTACAATTTTGGTAAATGAACCGTCAGGACATTTACAATGAATGATTGTTTCATTTTCGTACTTCTCAAATTTCACGGCCCTGAAATTGGGTAAAACTTCAATGCCTTCTTTTCGCATTTGAGTTTCCAATGCTTCACTGATGTCAGGTGTTTGTGTTCGCAATACTCGGTCGGTAAATTCAATAATGCGGACTTTTACACCCAAACGATTGTACGCCATTGCAATTTCCAAACCTATATAACCTGCTCCCATAATGGTCAGGCTTTCAGGTTTTTCTTCCAAGTCGAAAAGAGAAATATTGGTCAAGTAGTCAATTTTGTTCAATCCTTCAATAGTCGGAATGTTGGTAGTAGCACCTGTGGCAATCAAAAATTTATTGGCTTTATATCCCTTGCCGTCCATTTTAATAGTTTTATTGTCTTTGAATTTTGCCCAGCCTTTTAGCATAGTCAGGTTTTCAAAATCGCTCACCACATCCATATATTTTTTCTCTTGAAGTGTGGCTACTAATTCTTTCTTGTCTTTGATGATTTGAGCAAAATCAATGTCAACGCCTTTTGGTTTAATACCATCAAAATTGGAATGGGTAGCGTGATAAGCCGTTTCACCTGCACGAATAAGATTTTTAGAAGGTACACAACCTACATTAACACAAGTACCGCCAAAGTCTAAACCACCGTTTACCATTAAGGTCCATAACCCTAAACTTTCGGCTTTGATTGCTGCCGAAAATGCTGCCGAACCGCCACCGATAATAATTAAATCGTAATCATTATTTCCTTTATTGTTAACCATCTTTTGTGATTTAGTAGTTCCAAAATCTGTAGCACAGCAATCTTCATTTTCAGCTCCATTTACTACTTTATAGTTGCCAACCTTATTTATAGTGTCTATTAGTATTTCTTTACTGATTTTACCTTTATCAAAAGTAAAATCGCCTTTTCCAGTTTCGTGAGTTATTGAGCAGCTTATAACTCCTTCTGTTTTGTTTAAATCTTTTTTGATGTGAGAAGAACATCCACTACAAGTCATTCCTTCTATTTGCAATGAAATAGTTGTTGTGTTTTCAGGAGTTTTTTCTCCATTCTTTCCAAATATATTTTTTAGCATTTTTTCTAAATTTTAATTGTTATTATTTTTTAACAGCATTTTAATCCTATGTTTTCCGCAGTAAAAAAATCTTCGAGGGTTAATATTTTCCCTTGTGGATTGTTATTCAGCCATTCCTGAGCCGTTTTTTCACTACCATAAAACGTAACATGGTTACATAAAGAGTCTCTAATGTTGCAGGTGTCAATAGATTCCACCCAAGAAATAAATAAAGGATATGGCTTTGTCCATTGTAATTGACCACCATTTATTTGTAACTCAATAGGTGTATCATCAATCGGATCAGTTGAAAGAACATAAACCTCCACATCCAACCATTCAGCAAATAGAATTGCATCTATCGCGCACCACGTGTATAACTTTTTACCATTCACATTAAAATGATGATCCGTTGGAATTAATGAAAGTCCGGAAAATGCTACGATATTATCTTGATCGTCCGTTTCTCCCAATTTAACTAGAATAGCATCAGCTTTATCTTTTGGTAGATTAACAATTTCATAATACCTGCCTTTTGTGATGGGTTTTCCTTCGAGCAATGATCTAAATACATTCAAAATAAAGTCATTACCCTCTATTTCAAATTTTGAAAAGAGCATATCATTTAATTGGCTATCTATATGTTTTCGTTGGTTTATCATAAGTTCTCTGATGCTGATTTTACCGCACATACTTTACTTCAATAATCACGGGACAAATACAATGCAAATGAATATTTGTTTCCTAATTGAATACCATTGTAGTAGCGAAATACCGGAAAATCTGCAAGCAACGAGATGTTCCATGTTTGAGCGATGTTGTAATTAATTTGTGGAGCTAAAAAAACCAAATTACCTCCTGAAAAATCTACTACTGAACCAGATGTTACCAAACCTAAAAACTTACTTTCAATTACGTTTTTGACATCTTTTGAACGGTATTCATGTCTTAGTTGCATGATTGCAGTCCACTTTGTTGTTTTAATCTGTTTTGTAATGAATAAAGAGTTAATCAAAGAGTTTCCATATTTGAATTTTTTTACATCTGGCGTATTAGATTTAAATCGGTTAGTTAAAAACAGTTTCACATTATTTTTAGGAATTCCTTTATATAAAAAGGATTGTATCACGATACCATAACTGGTTGTGGAAGGTTGAACATCTCTTGGGAGTTCGATATTATCTACTATTTGATTTTCCTTTGTAAAAGGGATTATTACACCCAGTCCAACTGTCCATTCAAATGGTTTTTCAATTTTTGTGATAATGTTAGCTTTTAGAGAAAAGATAGCATTACTTAACCCATAACCATTATTGGTAAATTCAGGAGAAACATCATAGGTTTGTGACTTGTTTAGATAATAACCAAACTCTGTATCAACCGTTAATTTGTTTGTAAGTCCATAGGATAGAACTAATCCTGCAAAGTTAAAATTGGCATTTTTCACAAAGTTGAAATTTGATTTACGCTTACCTTCCCAGTATCCTTCCGAGTAGCTATTCCGATAAAAGGTGGTTACTCGAACAGTACCAGAATCGAGTATACCTATATTAGTAGTACCACCAACGGGATTGCCAGCAGAGCAGCATTGGCCGTATGATTCGTTCATAACCAAAATCAAAAAAACTATGAATACTATGGTTCTCATTGAACAACAATCGTAATTGATTTGCTTTCTTGATCATTGCCTGAATCTATAACATTACAAGTAACCGTATTAGTGCCACTGCAACAACTTGAAGCACCATAGGTAATTTGGTTTCCGCTCCCGATTATGAAACCATTATCTGTGCTCCAATTATATGTAAGTCCGTCTCCTGTTGCAGTAGCCGTTACTGTTGTTGTTGCCCCAATTGAAATGGTGTCTTGTTCTGCACTCAAATCTGTGTAAAAGATGGTTGATTGCCCCGTTGGATTGGAAGAATTTGTTGGGTTTTCTTTATTACAACTTAATACCATCAACCCGATAGTAGTAATTACTATAATTAATTTTACTGTTTTCATATTATTTAGATTTAATGATTTCATCTTTATCGTTCTTTTTTGGGGTCATCGATTTAAGTTTTTGTTTAATAAAAATGGAATGAGCCATTTATTATCTTCTTCTTTTAATAAAAATTGTGCGGTTAATCCACAAGCAATTCCACTGAATATATGAGCTGTTAATGTTAATAAAAACAACTGAGGCCAAGCCCAATTTACCCCGAAAGGACCTACCATTTTTGCCATTGGTGGACCAACCATCATCCCAATTTCTATGGCAAATAAAAGTAATGTTCCTGCAAGCATAGCTGTTTTATAATTTTTCAATTTCCCAAAAAAGAAAGTATATAAAATTCCGAAATTTATTCCATTCAGGAAGTGTACTAATAATCCTGCAATGAAAATGGAGTTAAAAGAATTACTGCCTGTTACCATTTTCCCAAATTGCATCGGTACATCTTGTGGCAACCATCCATTAATAACTCCGTTTTGCCGGACTACATCCAATGCAAGCGTGAGCATTATGCCAGATATCACTCCAACCTTTAATCGTCTGAATAAATCGGGATAATTTTTCTTGCTGTATATCCATATTCCAATAAAAACTATTATTGAGGGTATATACACAAAGTAAATGTATGGAACGGCAAAATCGTGTGCCGTAATCACCATTTTCGGACCCAATGATTCGCCCTTGTAATATTGCGAATAGGCAAACGAAAGGGTTACCAACTGTATAGGGACAAAACCTGCTGTAAAGAGAGCGATTAGCGTAAGTATTGATTTTTTATTGAGCATTTTTCTGGAACTCCCTCCTTTTTAGAATTCCATGTTTACTTTGTAACTTCAGCAATTACTTTGGCGATTTTGCTGTCCAATTCGTTGGCAATTGCTTCCGTACCTTTATAGGGCTTAAGCGTTACAGATGGCTGGAAGTATCGAACCATTACTTTTTCGTCTTTTTCCATTACGATAATTTTAAGCGGTATAGCAATACCTGCCATTTCATTTATTTCTAATACCTTTGCCATATACGAAGGATGAAAGAAAAACAACTGTTTCATTCCCCCAACTTTCTTCCCTGCCATTTTAAGCATTTTTTGACCGTCCACTTCATGAATTACCATTAAGTTTTGTTGTTCGATAGTTCCTTTTAATATATCAACTGTTTCGCTAAACGAATACTTTGACATTACCAATTGAGAACCGTCCATTGGTTTCATCTGTGCATACGCAGTCGTTGTGAATGTACTAACCAAAGCAATTAATGCGATAGAAAACATTTTTTTGATTGATTTCATTTTTCTTAATCTCCTGTGTTTTAAAACCATTTTCTACACGAAGAAAATGTTGATTGAGTAAACAAGTCGTGCCTTGTTTTTTGTTTAACATTCCTTACGGTAAGTTAATTTGTAATTTCCTGTTTGGTTTACGCTTTAAATTATAGCTTCATTGGTTACTAGCTTAGGGCTGAAGTAACTAACAGCCTCTACTTTTGTAAAACCAACCGATTCTATAACAACACCCGATTTATTCAAGGCTTGTTTTAATTGTACTTCGCAACTGGCACAAGTTATTCCCGTGATTTTCAGTTTCAGAGTTTTACCTTCCTGCGGGGTTGTATTTGCTGTTTGTGCTTTATTGTCAACCGGTTTACAACATTGAGCATTGACCTGAGTAATTCCAATTAGGAAAAAAGCACTCATTAGAAATAAATTCTTTTTCACTGTTTAATCATTTAATTAAGTTCTTAAATATGATCTTCCTACATTTTATCAGACACCCTAAGAGAGGTAAATTACCAATTAAGAA